>Ga0209343_10000488_pt1 | contig 55954 bp, 54 predicted proteins | sample RifCSPlowO2_02_FD_184026 | JGI IMG/M metagenome (GOLD analysis project Ga0209343, IMG submission 184026) | Groundwater microbial communities from Rifle, Colorado - Rifle CSP2_plank lowO2_0.2 (SPAdes) (version 2) | ecosystem: Environmental > Aquatic > Deep subsurface > Groundwater | place...
GTTAAACTCCTGTATAGCTCGATCGATCCCGATTGGTTCCTGCCACTCAAGCACTCCCAGGGGTGACAATTCGTGCGCGACCAAATTTGATATAAGGATGGTGGTTTTCGACCGTTTTCGCAAAGCTCCCGCCAATCCCGTCAGGCGCTCTAACCCTTCGTCAACCAAACGCCGTCGCATATCACTATCTTGCCACGGTTCTTCGGTGATGCCTGGCACTACAGCCTCCGGCATGAGTATCATCAGCACAATGTCAGGCGCAAAAGAATGCAACCCGCTGCCCTCGTCCAATATCTCCTGCGCATATTCATTGTACCTGCCAACGTACAGATCCATCGGGAAGGCATTCAGATAAGACTGAACCCGTAAGCAAGTTACAATAGGGTCGACGGTAAAATTGCTTAATACGGCAACTCGACGGACTTGGCCAGACAACTTATAATCCGCCGATCGGATACGCTCCATAGCACGACAGTGGTTGGCGTAGGTTGGCTCTCTCTTTACTTCCTCAAGTATCTCTTGGTAGTCCATACGGGCTCTCTCACTTTCCCTTCTGACATTCGAGCCGATCATGATCTCCCGTATTCGCCGAACACCGTACAGGGCATTCCGTCCACCCCCTCAAAAAAGAGCGGGATGGCAAAAACCCGCTGGAAGCCGGCGATCACATCCTCCCGCGAAAGATCCATGTCCTCAATGATCATGACGGGCTTCCGGTCCGGTAAATTCCCCAGAAGAATCCTGTGCACTTCGTGGCCCAGCTCTTTCATCTCTGGATTGGTGACCGAGAGAAAATCGATGCCGATGGCGCACAGCCCATGGATACTCTTGAGAAAGCGGGCTGCATCCAGCGTCAGATAAGGGTTGTTCGTATACTCCGACTGAGATCTCCGGGCGCCAAACCCTGTCCGCAGCAGCAGCAAATCCTTGCCTTCGATTTGTTCTCGAAACGGCTCCAGCATGGAGGCCGTGATACCCTCCCCCACACCTATCTCCACGCGAACAAGGGCCGGCCTCTCAAAGATAAAATCCGCGATATCGAACTCAGCCAGCCGCCTGCCTCCGGCATGATAATGGTTCGGTAAATCGATATGGGTCCCGTTGTGGTTGAACAGAGAAACCTCCGCCGCATTGCACACGTCCCCGCGATCGATAGACAAGACCTTACGAACCTGATTTTCCGGATTCCCCGGAAAGCGCGGTGAAGCAGAGTCGCAGGTGTAGGAAATTCTAAGGTGCACCGGCGCTAACCAGCCTCCTGAATTCCGTGGAGGGGACTCATTAAAATCTTAAACTTATTTGCCTGAATAGTCGTGGAGAAAAATTCAACGATCTGAATTTCCGGAGTGGCGAGGCAACGTTAAATACCAGCGCGTTTATAGCGGCTGAAAGATTTCCAAAAGCACTTTTGGCTCCAAAGGCGCAAATAATTTCCTAGAGGTAGCTTCGGCGATCTCTCCTGACTCTTGACGTGTGCTATCGTGAATCAGGGTCAGTACCGAGTCGCGCATATTCTCTTCGCTGCAGGTCGGTATGCTGTCACTATAAGCTTCTGACGGATCCACGTTAAGTAGCATCTCGGGTCGGTAGCGCAAAACCTTTCGCCCCATCGCTATTGCCTCGGGTCCGGTCGTGCTCCCAGCAAAAATGACTAGGCCGCACATCTCTACTGCCTGGCGAAAATCGTCAGGCGCACGCACAACCGGAAACCCGATGTCTTTATCCCGGAGCGGGCACATGGGATGAGTCTTGATATGAAACCGAAGCCCCTCTTCCACTCCCCCGGAAGGAAAGGCATCCCTAATCGCCGCAAGGAGGTGCCGGACCATATGAATATCGATAGGAAGGGCAACAAGGATTTCGGTCATCGGCGCCGGTTTATGCTCAAGAGAAGGGCGTTCAGTCCCGTTTCCCGTCAGGTGGCCATATCGAACACTCCCGGCCAGCCGCAGGCGATTCCGAGGTGTTCCTCCTTCTACGAGCAGCCTCTCCGGATACGGCCCTGATGCACAGATGATGTCCGGTAGAGGCATGGTACCGGCCTCGCTTGCTCCAAGAAAGTAGGCCATTGAATAGCTTGAGAAAATAGCGTGCTGTATGCCGACCGTACGGATCTTTCGCCCTCTGGCGCAGAGACAGAGCATTTTTTCCCACGGTTGGTTTTCGTAAGGGTAGACAATCAACCGCCATTCCCCGGTGCGCAGCATACTCCGCAAACACTCGTAGAACATCCGATAAACGCACAAGCTCGAACGACCCATTTCCATCCACCATTCACGATCCACGAGGTAGCCAACCGGATGGCCGCCTATTTTCAACTCCTCTGGCCATTGCGCCCACCAAAACGCGAACAGCGAGCGCACTACGCCGGAAGCGGAAGCATACAGAATCAGCGGGTAAAAGTATTGATGACGTTCGGCGATTTTCTGCTCTAATCCCCGGGCCTCGGGTGGTGAGAAGCGCCTGACCTCATACCCCAGAGTCGCCAGTAAATGATCGACTTTGGGAAGGAAGGGGTCCTGCCACCCTCCATCATTTCGTAGGCAACGGGTCAATGGATAACTATAGATCGCAGCGGCCGGACGACGCGGCGAATCAATGGATCGCGCCCCCCATTCCCATCGCTGTGAGACATAATGCCGCATCACTCTAACCAGCCACCACGCCCGTTTGATCAAACAGGACGTAAGCCCGCGGGCCTTCTGCGGCCAGAGCGATACTCCGCCCTCAATCCGTACCTTATCGTCCCCTTTCCAAATACCTTTCATCTGATTAAACAACCAGGCGTCCTCGACCAGAATGATCAGCTGCCGCTTGCCTTCTCCCGCCTCCCGGATCAGATCCTGTGTGAGTCCCAGGTAGCATACGAGGAGAAAGAGATCTGATGACTTCCACGAGAAAGCAGTTGACCACCAAGTGATACTGTCTCGCTGCCGGGCTCCGACCTCACCGACGAAATCGAGAAATGGCTGGCGAAGACTTCCGGTCGCGCCATGAAGTCTTCCACCCAATGGAAACTTTCGAACTGAGCCGAGCAGGGTTTCGACACGGATTCTTTTCTCAATGTTTTTACCAAGGTAAACCCAGCGGGCATCCGGCTCAAGGAGAAAAACTAGACGCCGGAGACGACTCACAGGCGCGATGACCACACGGGAACCCTGTTGGATCACCCCAACACCTCCTCTCGCCTGGTCAGCTCGTCGAAGTCGCGAGCACAGATGATTTCTCCCGGGATGGTCTTTTGCCAGTCCTCCCACTCCGTGTAGCCATGGATCATAATGAAATCGATGCCAAAGGCCCTAGCCACTTCGTAATCGAGCCTGCTATCCCCGCAGAATACTGCCCGCAAATCCGAACCTGGACGCCTCTCCGAAGAGCAAAGTTCGGAGACGATATCTCTTTTCTTGGCAGGAGATCCAAAGATTCCATCGAAGTACGATGCCAGTCCTCGTTCGCTGAATACCTGGCGGAGCTCTTCTTCTTCAGAACCCGAGATGACGAAGGCACGGAGACCTTCGGTCTCACGCAGCTTCTTAAGAAATACGCGGATACCCGGCACCTCGAGGCACCGACGCAGGCCTGCTCTCACAAACTCCCCGTACTCAGCCAGGGCGGCACGGAGCCTGTCCTCATAATCGACCTCACCACGGATCTCGCGAAAGAAATAAGCGAATTTTTCAAACCGCGAGACTCCGCCATTTTCTAAGTGATACCGGACCAGTGCGCGCGCATCCTCAGGGCCGTAGCCCATTCCGATGCGATGAAAGGCGTCGGTCTTAAGAGAGTTTGAAACCAGGATTACCCCATCGCAGTCGAAAAACCAGAGTCCGTACTTCATCAACAGTTCTATCCCAAAAGACGTTCTACTCGAATAATGTCCTCAGGGACATCTACCGCCAAAGATGCCCCGCTCACCTCCACCATACGCACGGGAATACCCAGGTCCAGAAAGCGGAGGATCTCGATGTCCTCCGGATCTTCCAGTCTCGACTTCTGCCCGTGACCGGCGAACGCCCGGAGCTCGCTCTTATTGAATCCGTAGATACAGACCTGGCGGCGATAAACCGCTTTACCCTGGCCTTTCACATAAGGGATGGGTGCACGAGATATGTATATGAGATCATCCCGGTTATTTACGACAACCTTAGGCACGTTGGGGCTCTCGATATCCCGCCGATCGGTAATCACACACATGGCGTTAACCACATGCGAGGGATAAGCATGCTTGGCCTGGATAACCGCGAGGATATCCTCCACCTTTACCAAAGGCTCATCCCCCTGAACATTCACAATGACCTCCGCTTCGAGCTTGGAGGCCGCTTCCCACACACGATCAGTCCCCGTCAAGCACGTCGAGGAGGTCATTACGACTCTGATCCCAGCTTGTTCACAGACGTTTTGAATCCTCTCATCATCGGTAGCAACAACGATCTGCGCTGGAGGCAGGACCTTCACCACTCTTTCAAAAACCCGCAGGATTAGCGGGACCCCAAGTATCTTGGCCAGCGGTTTCCCCGGAAAACGCGAAGAACCATACCGAGCAGGGATAATGGCGACCACATCTTCCACTCCCTTCGCTTCTTTGCCCCCTACGCTCATGCTTAGATATACGCGTAAAGCGAGCCTTGTTCGATGTCGTAAGCGGTCGGCGTCAGGCTCACTACACGAACACCCTCTCGCTTGATCTCCTCGCGACTCAGGAACAAACGGAAAAATTCTTCCATCTCCCTTTCCATTGCCATCTTTTCTGCCAACTGGACTACATTACCTTCCTTAGGTTGAATCAGGTAACCGTCGAATCCACAGAGAAAAATAGACTGAGCCCCAACCCGCAGAGCGAAGGCAAACGCAAACATCGCGACCACATCGTTAGGGACGACACACGCATCCTTACCTACGTGGAACTGGCCTGCATCTACCCGGTAGGGGTAGTGATAAACCTGCACTCTGTCGAGCAGGCGCGCCACATTGCTACTCACCTCGGACACTCCCAACACGACGCGGCGGCGGTGCTCGCGCAAATAATGAACGTGTTCGTTCAATCGGCCGTAGTTCGTAAACAATGAGAAATGTTCCTGCCCTCCATCAATCTCCCTTTGAACGTTACATTCGATTACCACCGGTTGATGGATGCGGATAAATTCTGCAATGTCCAGCTTTCGTTCGCGAACGCTTGGCCCCGACCCCAGCAGGAGAACGGAACGCCCCTTCTCCCCCTCTATCGCCGACAGGTCTGGCGTGTAGCTTGGCAGCGTCCGCACCGAGACCCTGTCCTGGACGTTTGAGAACCGCTCTCGAAGCGCCTCTGAAAGTTTCCTGGAACTGAACGAGGCGCTCTCCCCTGACGCATGAAGGGCCTCAAGCACACGGACCACTTCCAGTGGCGAGTAGCGGCGCACCTGAAGGATCTGCTGCGCATAGGTTGGGTGCACGTTGTAGACAGCAGATAGCATATAGGGAAGACTCGTCCCCCATTGATAACGTTCTTGGAGCCCGGCGAAATCCGTAGAGGCTACTTCAAATAGAGGCGCCGGGTTCACATCGCCGCGGCCGCATTTTGCGCGGAGATAAAGCAGCAACTGCTCCGTACGCAAGTTCCCAGCTCCTCGCCCCATTCCTAGGAGAGAGCAATCCACTATCTGTGCGCCTCTCTCCACCGCGGCGAGCGAGTTGGACAAAGCCAGACCAAGGTTATCGTGGGCGTGGAATCCCACGCGCCTGGAAAAGTTTTCTTTCACGACCGCAAAGATCTTCCATGTTTCTTCAGGAGTGAGCCCGCCGAAAGAGTCGGCAATGTACATGATATCCGTACGGGAGCGATCCAGGGCTTTAGCGGCCTCCTCCAGATCCTTTTCCGACAGCATACTAGCCTGCATTACATTGACGGAGACCTCATAGCCCAGGTCCTTAAGGACCTCCCCAATTCGAAGTACTGCTGGTAGCGTTACTTTCGTGGCTGTGATACGGACCATTTCGACCAAACTCTCCGGTTTGGGCCGAAAGAGCTCAAGCAAGCTTTCACGATCAATATCGCCCGTTGTCTGGATATAGTCTTTGCCATCGATCATGACCGCCACCCGCACACGACGATCTGAAAACAACTTCTCGAGGAGAGGGTCCCTGCAGAATTTGTACTTGCCGGCAAAGCCCGGCTTGACCCCGGATCGGAAGCCGGCCTCTACGATGTGGATTCCCGCGCTAGTTACCCCGTCCAGATACCTCTTGACCGTGCTATCTTCAAAATCCCAGTTACAGTAGTACCCCCCGTCTCGAAGTGTGCAGTCGAGAATCTCCACGCCCATCATTGCCTCTTTATTGCCGGTGTCACTCATTATCCTTTTCCTCCAAAGGTCTATTTCAACCGACGGGGTCCCTGGAAGTCATACAAAACTACGTCTCCTTCACTAAGACGACGATATCCTGGCAACCCTCGGGATAGGCCTCAACTGCGCCGACGGCAACATCCAACAGCTTTAATCCCGACTCCTTCGGCCACACCGTTCTGAGATACTCTTCGCTGATAATGGTAAGGCCGTACTCAGGCGTGGAGGGGTCGTATGCGACATAATGATACCCCCGCTTTGACCGGATTAAATCCTCAGTCGGCTCCGGCAGCATATATTTCTCAATTGACTCCGGGCTGAAAATCAACAGACGTCGCAGGCATTCATAGGAATGGGTCGTGTGCAACAACACTCCTCCGGGTTTCAACAGTCGAGCATGTTCCTTCAGCCAAGCTTTATGGTTCAGCTCAGAGAGGTGCGTAAACACGCTATAGGAGAAAATCAGATCGTACTGCTCATCCGGAAGGTTCAAGGGGGGCGCGGCATTGTTAGTAAAAAAATGACCGCAAGGATGCCTCTGCCGACAAACCTCAATAGCATCGCCCGCGACGTCGCACCCGCTTATCCTAACCCCAGGGAAAAGCGAAAAGAGCGGAGCTGTCAATCGGCCCCGATTACAGCCAAAATCCAAAATTGAGGAGAACTGTCGGAGTGAGCGACCATGCTTGCTAAGAACCGCTTCGAATTTCTGGATCTTGTCGAGCGCATACCGCTTCTCCAGATCAGCCTTAGACAGGGAACCCCCGTCAAACACCACCCTCCACGCCCTGTTTATCAGTCCCGTCATCAGTGACCTTTCCTCTCCAAGCAGGAAGCTCAACTGTTAATCCTTTAATCCTTAATTTGGACAAGAGTGAAGCAAGCCGTTATTAACTTTATTAATTTTGTCCCATCCCCATAACCGGCAATAGTGCTCGGCGGCATCGGCTAGAACCGTCTCACGGCCAAGACCGGCTTTGAAACCATCCATCAACCATTTCAGATACGTTCCCATCCTCTCCGCAGCTCGCCCATCCCGAAACGGATCAAGTTCATCCAGCATCGGTGACCAATCGCCGAAGCCAGGGACTCCCATCGGTCTTGACCAATGCTCAACCAACGCGTCCCACAATACTTGCCAGTCCGTGAATACGACGCGCCCGATCCCTAAGCGGTACAGAGGGCTTACGTGCCACCCCTCGCGGTCCAATAATAGGGTCGGCACTCCAGCCAGAGCGGCTTCCAAACCGGCCGTAGCCGCACAAAGGTGGCCGTGAATGGCGATATCAGAAGCGAGCGCGGCCGCCGCGGGAGGATAGGACCCCTGGATCACGCCATCCTCAAAAATATAACACCGTCCTGTTGCCTCAGCCCGCTTCAGCAGCTCTCCGACAGGTCCGAGTCTCCGCCTTAATGTCCTCGGGGTCTTCGGCTTCAACACCAGCCCCAACCAGGGCTCGGCCAGCACCTTCTCGATCAGAAAAGCATAGTTCGCCCGCATGAACTCGTGCCCAGTGTGCCATCGCGAATCGTCCCCCGAGTTCTCATCGAAAAATGCAAGGATGCGCTTTGCCCCGTGTCCCTTCAGTGCTTGCCGAATATTCCGTGCGTTCCCCCGTAACAATGGAAAACGGTAGTCGCCAAGAAATCCCGTAGTAACATGGTAAGGAATATCCCCCTTAGACAAGCTCTCCTTGGCGGCTTCCGACTGTGAAAACCCGAAAACGATATCCACGGCAACAGCCGTTTCCACTGACGGGCGGGAATCGTAGGCGCGCTGGTAAATCGCCGTAGCGCCTCCCAAGCTCTGAAGGGCATCAGCAATCGCGCAGTGTGTTGCGTCGTATCTGTACCACGTAACATACAGCTTGACTTTTTCCCTGCTGAACAGTTCCGCCCAATAATCGCGCGATACCTGATAGTTTCTGATTTGGTTTGTCAACCACTTTCTATCCGGGCCTTCTTGCCGGCCACGGGGCAGATCCAGGTCCGGCCGGGCCCCGTTGAGCCGCGGGCGATGCGTATACAGCGGTGCGGAGTGAATGGTGGTCGCCCTCGGATGTAAAGCAAGCCCGTCTATGCCGCATTGCCTGAGCTCTATCCACTTTTGGTCATCAAGCGGGTCGTCCGGAAACCCGAAGGTAACAAGAAGGTCGCTCCCTTGCAGCTCCGATTGTTGCCAGAAGAAAAGGTCGGAAACACATTCCGGACGATCCATGTTCAGATGGCCATAATATTCAACAGCAATCCGAGGATACCCATTTCCTGTGAATTCTGCCGTGACGCCGCTCTTGTCTGACCACGGCTTGGTCCCAACCTTGCTTTTTCTTCGCCCCCCAACATTATAATAGAAATAGTCACGGAACCACCGAGCCAACATCATGCCCTTAGGCCCGGCCAACTTCCGCATCAAAGCCGACCCTGACCACGCACGCTTCACCGGAACCGTTTCCACTCCGTGCCGTGACGAGTAGCGAGTGATGGCTTCAATCCAGGGACGAGACTCGAGGAAAAGTACCGGGTTAGTGTTTTTGCCTTCCTGACGCGCCTTCCATGCGCAGATCTGAATCAGAAAAAGTGCGCGCCACAAAGCACCGCAATCGAACAAGCCCCCGATAGCAATGCTCTTAGACAGATACGCATGGAGCCTTCCTCTGCCGCCTCCGCTCGACACAAATTCGCGAAACGCAGCATTTTCCATGGCTTCAGCCTGGACTTCGGCGAGATCTTTGTACGAAATTCTCAAGCGGAGTAGCAACCCTTGCTCGTCACGGACGTCCACGAGACGAAAGGCCAATTTTTGCATCACAATGCCAGCCATGCTAGCCGTTATTTTGGCAATTAGAATAGCGAGCCGGGAGCCGTCGATGATATAACAGCGGTCCACCTGCTGTTCCCCATTCGATCGCCTCGACAACAGCAGCGGCAGGACGAACAGAATCCAGGAGCGAACTGTCAAATTCTCTATGAAATACAGTTACCGCCTCGCGACAATTTGTTGAACTGCGGCGATACACTTTCGGAGATCATCCGCCCTAAGAGAAACACTGCTTGGCAAGCTCACACCTCTCGTGTACAGGCGCACAGAATACTCGATTTCAAAGGCCTGGCAGCTGCGATATGCGGGAAGATCGTGGATGGTATGCCAAAACGGACGCGCACCGATGGATCGCTCGTTGAGACGCCTGATAACTTCTTGGCGCTCCGCCAGACTCGTTCCCTCAGGCATTAATATCGTATACAACCAATAGGTCGGTTCTGTACTGGGTGGGGTTGGCATTGGCGTGATGCCCGCCAAGCCGGCTAGCCCTTCCTGGTAGTGGCGGGCGATTTTCCTTTTTCGCGACACAAAGTCGTCAATCCTCTCCAGCTGCGCGACCCCTAATGCCGCCTGGATGTTAGTGAGTCTATAGTTGTAACCGACCTCGTTGTGCACGTATTCAAGATCGTCATCCTTTGCCTGAGTCGTTAGATACCGAGCGTAGCCAGCGTAGGTGGGATTGTTGGTTACCAGCATTCCCCCACCACCAGCAGTGACAATCTTATTGCCATTGAAACTGAATACCCCGATATCGCCGAACGTTCCCACATGCTGTTGCTTGAAGCGGACGCCTAAACCTTCGGCAGCATCTTCTACGACTTTCAAGTGGTATCGTTGCGCTGTATCCACGATGCGGTCGATCTCGCACGCTAACCCTAATACGTGTACGGGCAAAATGGCCCGAACACGCCGTCCGGTGCGCTTGTTGTAACATTCCTTGCCGCGAATTTGGCATTCTGTTGCTAAAAACCGCTCAACTTTTTCCGCATCCATCTGCCAGCTCTCGGGGTCCGCGTCCATCAGAACCGGATAGGCTTGACAGTAAAGAGCAGCGTTAACAGGGGCGACGAAGGTCAGGTTGGAAACGATGACCTCGTCGTTCGGCTCCAAGCCGATAACTTTCAAGGCTGTGTGGAGAGCTGCCGTACCGTTGACGATAGCGACGGCATTCTTGGACCCTACGTAGGCCGCAAGCTCGATTTCGAATCGATCCACGAACGGACCAGCAGAGGAAACCCACCCGGTGTCAAGGCACTCTTTCAGGTACTTCCACTCGTTCCCTCGAAGCTCCGGCTCACTCAGCGGAACCATTCTGCTCGGCATATCTATCGTAGACTCGTTAGACCGCGTAAGTCCCAGGACGGTATCCGTCGAGGTTTTTCTGCATCCATTCGACCGTAAGCCCAAGACCATCTTCAAGGGAAACCAAGGGCTTCCACCCTAACACCTTCCGTGCCAGGCTATTGTCCGCCACAAGCCGGGCGACTTCGCTTGTCTCAGGCCGCACACGCTCCTCTTCGCTTTCGACGGAGACAGTCCGATTCACAAGCTTTCCAACCAGATGAGTCAGATCTCCAATGCTGATCTCAGCACCGGAACCAATATTAAAGGTGTGGCCAATGGCCTCCGTCGAGGCAGCAGCCTTTATAAAGCCGTCAACAGTGTTGCCAACATAGTTGAGGTCGCGGGTTGGATGGAGATTGCCCAGCCGCACGGTTTTCTGCGTGAGAAGCTGGGTGACAATTGTCGGAACGATGGCGCGCGCCGACTGACGAGGGCCAAAAGTATTAAAAGGCCGCAACGTGACCACGGGGAGGTTGAACGAGAGAAAGAAGGATTCCGCCAATTTGTCGGCCGCGATCTTGCTCGCCGCATACGGAGATTGGGCCTGGAAAGGGTGCCGCTCATCGATGGGAACGTAGCACGCCGTGCCATATACTTCGCTGGTCGAAGTGTGCACGACACGTTCCACGTTTTGATCCCTTGCGGCATGAAGGACATGCAGCGTCCCCTCGATATTTGTCCGTACGTACGAGAGCGGAACATCATACGAATATGGGATCCCGATCAAGGCCGCTAAGTGGAAGACCACTTCCACCCCCCGCATAGCTGGCGCCACGCTGTCCCGATCACGGATATCTCCCGCGATGACCTCGATCTCATCCTTGTGAAAGGACTGATCAAGCCATCCCCAGGAGCCGTTGGCGCGGTAGTGCACCATAGCACGTGTTTGAGCACCCAACTCTACCAAGGTATCCGTCAGGTGGCTCCCGATGAAGCCGCCTGCCCCGGTTACTAAAACTTTTTTTCCTTTCCAATTCACTTCGTTAGCTTTCCGTGTTTTACATCTTCCTGAGCCCGCTCATAATCGTTTGGCTCTCCGATGTCCAGCCAATACTCCCAGATAGGAAAACTGACTACCGGGCGCCCCGCATCAAGCAAACGCTGGATAAGATCCGTCATATCAAAGCGCTCGCCGTTGGGGATGTAGCGATAAACCGTCGGCTCCAGCAGGTAGATGCCGGCATTAACTAAGAAATTCAGCGACGGTTTCTCCTTAAGACGCCGCACTGAAATTCCCTCGCAGTCAACCACGCCGTAAGGCAGATGAACATCATACCGTCGGACGGCTAAAGTGAGGTCCGCGTGGTGTTCTCGATGAAATGCGACCATGGTACGAAAGTCCACTTTGGTAAGTATGTCTCCATTAATGACAAGAACGGTATCTCGAATCTTTTCCATTAGACCTAGGGCCCCGGCCGTCCCCAACGGACGGTCTTCCGTTACATAAGAAAGTTCAACACCGAAATTGCGCCCATCCCCAAAGTGTTCGGTGATCTTCTCAGATTGGTGATGGGTGGTCACGTTGACACGCTTTATGCCAGCATCCCGTAGTTGCTGGATGATAATTTCCATCAACGGCCGGTCGCCCACCGGCAGCATCGGCTTAGGTAATTCCTCTGTAAGTGGACGCATACGACTGCCCGCACCGCCTGCCATTACAACTGCCTGGAGAGGCAACACCCCGTCCGGCACAAAATCATCGAGCCCGATCAGGCCGACTACACGGCCATCGTTGTCCACCAGCGGGAGGTGCAGAATGTTGTGCTGCTTCAGCAGACTTAGATAGGTGCTACTATCCTGGCCCGCGCGAGCCGTAATGGGTAGCGCGTAGCGAGTCCCTGCTTTTCGCGCCAGCAGTGTGCATACCGGCTCTCGGAGAGCCACATTACTCAGGAGCGCTCGCCTTATGTCTCCGTCCGTAACTGTCCCCAACAGCCTCCGCTCAGCATCCACAACCAGCACGATGCCCACCTTGCCTTTGTCCATCCGGCTAATTGCATCCCGAATGGAATTTCCTCGTTCAACACACAACGTTGTAAGATCAGAATACATTGGCTTACCTCGCCTACATCCGATACCTACGCAAATTCGCTTCGATGACTTTTGGTCGGCTCCTGACCCTCATCATCCCTGTCCCTCGCGGGCCATGATTACGTCGAGTGTTCTCTTCCACGCAAATCGCCCGCGCCAATAGCCCATCCAGGAATTCAACCTGCGCCTTGTTCCGCACAACCCTTGGCCACTGCTTTGATCAGAAATGACACGTTATCCTGTGACTCGCCCGGCATTACTGGTATCGTGATCTCCTTCGCATACCAATCCCGCGCCGATGAACAAACACGCGAGATTTCTCCCACGGGCCAGTGAACAGGCAAGAAGATACCCTTTGCCGCCATACTTTCCTTCAATTTCTCTCGGCCGTTGACCAGCAACGGCACACCGATGCCGGAACAATCATTTAATCTCAGGACTGACTCGGAGATTCCCGCAGCCCGCAATCCGTCGATAATATCTTGGCAACGCAGTTTTACACTGCAGGCATCCTGCATCAAACTGCGGCCAAGGAGATAGCGCGCGGAAGCTGACGTCCCGGGTAAGGAATCGCTAGCGGGCGCGGCTGCAAAAGCATCCAAGACGTGTTCGCTTGCGATGCTTTCGTTTCGTCCGTTAAGGGCCGGATCATCCACGATTGGATGGGAAGAAAGCCACTCATGGCGCCTCACTTTGGCAAGCACCTTTTCCAGAACCGCGCCGTCTTGCTCGCCCTCTCCCGAACTATAGTAGTTGTCTTTCAGTTCTGCCATTCTTTGGCGGGCACGATCGGAACAAGCAATTAACAATGCGCCGTCCGGAACTGGATAGTGTTTACGGAAGCTGATAATTATAAAATCGCAGCGCCCCTCTCTGAGAGGCACGCTGCACGGATCCGGGAAGCACATCACTCGATCCTCAATAATCCATGGGCGTCCGGGAAGAGACCACAACGCCTCAGCGGACTCGCTAAGTCGCTGCTCAATCAACGCGGAGCCAAAATAAACGCACGTAACGATAGCCCTCGACACGCGACCCTGCTCAAGCAGGGCAAGCTGATCAGGCACTAGGTGATCATCGAGCGGGTAAGTATGCCAATTGGCGCTGCGCGATAGAACTTTATCGAGCACCACCGAACAAAGGTATGGCGGGATGCCGATAGGCACGTCTTCCCCAACTCCACATAAATCAAGAGCCAGCCCGAGTGCTGACCTTCCATATCTAACCCACCAAGCGCTGTCGGCGCCCCCACCGTAAATCCCGCATAACGCCTCTATCGCGGCCTCATCCCGCGCCTCAGCTTCCAGCCATAGGGCCGCAATGTCCGGGGAGAGCGGCAACTCTCCGCCGATTACTCGCTCGAACCTCAGCATGGAATCACAGCCATTAACTCTTCGCCGTCACAAGCCACTCGAATATGTCTACAGTCTCGCCCTGATCCGTCCGATGAACCGAGTCGAGACTAAGCGCCGAAAAACCCGAAAAAAGGTTTTTCAACTCATACCTGGCAAAGAAATGGGAGACGCCAAATCCCGCGCATGGGCCTGCGGCAACATCCGCGAAGGTATTGGCTTCGATCATCTTGCCTGTATTGTAACCAGTGGTCTTAATGCCGAACATCTTGCCAAAGAACACTCCGTCACGCTTCAACACTCGACGTATCTCGCGAACACACGAATGAATTATTTTAAGCTCATTCGCGTAAATCGCTTCCATATCGACAACCGCGTCAAAAGAACTTGCGGGCCAGGGCAACACGCTGCAATCTCCTCGCCGAAGATCCACTGCCGGGTGTCCTTTTATTAATCCTTCGGATTCAAGCCGCGCCTTAGCTTGTGTGATAGCGCTAGGAGAGCCGTCAATGCCGGAAACACAGTACCCCTCCCGGACTAAGTACCAGATATTTGGTCCAGGACCACACCCAACTTCCAGAATTTTGATCGCGCTACGGTCTGCCACCCTGCCGAATGTCCGCGACACAAATCGCACCAACTCATCCGACGGATACCGTCCCCATGCCCTGGTGGAAAATACCTGCTCCCAAAGCTTTTGACTCACGAAATCCCCGGCCTCCATACTCTAAGCTGCGTCCCCCACCCCGTCATCTCTCTGAACGCTTTATCTCCTGCCGTCAGTGCGCTCCAAAAATACTTTCATTGTAAAACTACGCGGCGACCTCATATTTCCTGGAACCGCTTCCAAATCAGCCGGGGAGAGATTTCTACTTCGGCTAACGTCTGCACCACCCGGCCCGCAGCATGCCCGTCACCATAAGGGTTCCGAAGCCCCTTAAAGCTCTCACGGAATTCCGTGGAAATCGCTTTCTGAACAGCAGTTAAGATGGCCGTGCGTGCGGGTGCGCAGTCAATAACATTTGGCGGCCGTATCCTCCCTCGTTGTCGATCTCCGATGTTTACAGCTGCTAAATTAAAGGACGCCCCTTCAACAATACCACTAGAGGAATTGCCTACCATCGCCACGGCCCTTGCCATTAAGCTCAGATAGCCCCTATAGCCTGCGCTAACAACTAGACGACACCCACTATTGCGGCCACAATAAGAATTTATTGCCGAGATAATCTGTTGGCTGCCCGTATCGGCGCTCGGATAAGTAAAAACACACGACATGCCCGTCTGATCGAGCGCAGCCACTAATTCGGCGACGTGCTCTGCTATATGTTCAGGCTCCAGCGTAACGGCGTGAAAGGTGACCAGCAGGAAACGTTCCCCTGGTTTAATCCCAAACGAGTGTTCAAACTCCGTTTCATCCATTAACTTGATTTGCCGAATATTATCTAGAGTCAGTGCGCCACAGACTTTAACACGCCATGGCTCCTCTCCCATTTGCAACACGCGCCGCCTGTGAAGCTCGGCTTCAACGAAATGGAGATGGCTGAGCTTCGTAATCGCGTGGCGGATTGAGTCATCCACTGCCCCTTCGGTAATGTCCCCACCGGAAATATGGGCGATCGGAATGCGATATGGCAACGCCGCGAGAACCGTTGGGAGCATATCGAAGCGATCACCGTGTACAACTACGATGTCCGGACGCCACTTTTCGAAAAGCTGCGCAAACCCAATAATACCTATTCCAATGGACTTTCCGATTCCTTGAGGCGTGTCGGACGAAAGCAGGCTCTCCAGCTTATGGTGGACTTTGAAACCGGCCGCCTCAATCTCCTCCACCGTTAGCCCGAAACCTGGCGCAAGGTGAGTCCCGGTTGCCGCGATCTCTAGCTCGAGGTCACGGCGGGTCGCCAATTCACGCATCAGAGGGAGATAGCACCCCATATCCGACCGCGCGCTAGTGACGAGGCCGATGCGCCTCACTTCATATCCTCCCAGCTGAGCAATTGGTCAGCGCCTACATCCCGGGCCAGCTTGCGTCCGATAACGCGATGCAATGCTTCCGGCGCTATACCGGTTCCAGGCCGCTTGATAGAAACGTCTTCCTTAGTTAAAACAGTCCCCGCGCTCAATTGCCTCCGCGCAACGATGCTCCTGCGAGCCACAGACCGGGTGTCCAGTTCCCCAGCTACCGGACGTTTAATTCCATCTCCGAGCGCCTTCTCCACACACCGAATCTTCTCGACCAGCAGACTTAGCTCCCGAGGATCAGCGGAGGCCCGATGGTCAGGCCCGGGCAGCGTGCGGTCCACCGTGAAATGCTTCTCGATGACGCACGCACCAAGAGCGACCGCCGCCAAAGCCACCTCGATGCCGGGAGTATGGTCAGAGTACCCCACCGGCACGCCCAATGCTGAGCGCATCGTCTCCATCGCGCGCAGGTTACTTTCCGCCGGATCAGCGGGGTAACTAGAAGTGCAATGAAGCAGCACCATCTCTCTGTTTCCGGTCCCTTGTATGACCCGCACCGCTGCTGTTACTTCCTCCAGCGTAGACATTCCGGTCGAGACAATCATCGGTTTAGCCTTCTGAGCTACATGGACCAAAAACGGAAAGTTGGTAATCTCTCCTGACGGTATCTTAAACAGCGGCACACCGAGATCAGCAAGAAAATCCACGCTCTCCTCATCGAAAGGGGTAGATAGAAAAAGAATGCCTCGCTGTTCGCAGTACGCTCGCAGTTCGCGAAAAGAGTCAAAGGACAGTTCAAGCCGTTTCGCCATTTCCAACTGCGATTCGCCGCTGCCGGTGGTCTCCACCTGATACGCCGCTTTGGGAGCCCTCGTCGATATGACTTTCTCGGCCTTGAACGTCTGGAACTTCACCGCGTCGGCGCCAGCCTGGGCAGCCACATTCACAAGACGTCGTGCTATCTCCAGGTCACCATTATGGTTTACCCCAGCTTCGGCAATGATAAAGCAAGGCTGGCCCGGGCCGATTCTACGGCCCGCTATATTAATGGCTGCCACCATACACTTTGTGGATCTCTTTCAACCTCATTGGTGTCGCCGTTCGCAACACATGCTGAGATCCCAGGTCTTTACAGCGGGAATTGATGGACAAAACCTCGGGCTTCTCTTTGACGAGCCTTAAAACATCCTTGAGTGAGAATATTTGTCCGGGAACATAGAGCTCTTGAAAGACCCTTTGCAGGAAAACATAATCTTCAGGATAATCCAGCGAGGTCTTTAACGTTGGATGTTCGTAAACGGGATCTACTTCGATCTCATGTACTTTGAAAAAACCTGATTCTGTAAAATAGTTCCCCCAAACTTCGGTCTCTGTCTCATTCTTGATCTCGCAGGCCTTCCTTAGCGCCTTTACATCTATTCCCCAAAGTCCCTGGCCGGTCGGTAGCCGATTGGCCGCGATATGATCGGCATGCGTATTCTTGTAGGCTTTGATAACGCTCTCCATGTGTATTGGATCTATCAATGGGCAGTCCGCGCTGAGATTGACGATAAAGTCTATTTTGTGTTCTAAAGCTGCCTCATAGAGCCTCACAAGAACATCATCCTCGCTGCCCCGGTAGCAAAAAACATTTTCGTTCGCGGCGGTACGCGCCAAGGGATCATCCTGGGGGTTTATTGACGTGCATATAACAACTTTATCAATCCCCTTGGCGGCTCTGACACGGTCCAGCATATGGGAGATCACGGGCTTCCCCGCAATCTCCAACATAACTTTGTTCGGCAACCGTGAAGATTTTAGCCGCGCCGTTATAAGGATCCCGACTGTCACGGCTTTAGGTTTTTCCCATTCATCGCAGCGTGATTATCTTGCTGTTTGACAACCGTAATCAACTCCGAACGTTACGGAAGTTGTCCCAATGAATGTCTTTGCTGGTGATTACGCGGAACCGCTCAGCGGGGGTGCTGCTTACCCTGGTATCCATGCGAATCATAAGGAGTTACTCCCAATAGCACTGTAGGCGCGTGTTGTCGGCCCCGCGTGATGAGGAAGAGGCTTGCCAGCGGCAAATAACTTCTTCGTATGCCGTAGGATTGTAGATGCAACGTCCGATCTCGAAGTCGACCACACCGTCTAGCGCGAAGGTCCGCTTGTAGCGAAAAATGCCGTCGCCGGGCCGCGATCCGCCCCCCATCAGATACCACTCGCGACCCGCCTCGTGAGCCCACCGAATGAGGTCATCTTTCAGCGCGTTGTTGGGCCGCACGGGAAAAGCATCGGCGTCCGTTCCACCGAGGTATGAATAGATAATGTGCGGGGAACACAATGCCATCTCGCAGGATACGATTCGTCCCCGATACTCGGCGTAAACAAACACCGGCGGCGGATTGAGGACCTCGGCCAACTGTTCAAAATAAGCACGCGCAAAAGCATAATCTTGCCCTGCTCCCACTCGCGCCATCGTACCTCTGTAAATCCGCAGGAACTCATCAAAATGGCCCTCAAGCCCCTCCTCTATAAACGTTCGAACACCCTCACGTTCTGCCTTGTTGATGTTCTTCCGGCAACTGTATTCATAGCCTGCTCGAATCTCAGGTAACGGCCGACGAAGATTCACAGCCACATTTTGATTTTGCACCTCTATAGTGCAATTCGGAGCGAAGAATCTTGAATTGCGGAGTAGTGGGTGAAATCGTACAAACTCTGTCAGGACGTGGGTCGCCTCGCAATGAACGCGGAACGCATCGCGGAAGCAGCGAAGAAATCCCTCGTTATCAGAGCTAGCAACGGCGCCGTTATACCCATAACCGCCCGTAATATCACATAGAGGCGAGTCCGACGGTAAAAAACGCAATGTGTTGAGACGTCGCCTGAGGTAGGGATAGACAGCAATCTCACCATCCGCCTCGAACACAAAACACTCAGGGGTCCCACCTACTTGCCGCTGGGACACCGCATAAAAAGCCGGCTGGAAGAACGGCTCGCATCCGCCCGGTGCCCGCTCAAGCGCCGCCTGCCAAAGCGCTGCGTCATCGAGGGTCAGAATGCGAATATTCGCTTTCACGTTACATGTCCGACGATGGCCACCATGCTTCGGCCAAGACGCTCAATGTCAGCCTCAGTCATAGAAGGGGCCACCGGGAGATTGAAGATTGTCCTCGACGCACTGAAAGATGCCGGAAAATCGCTCTCCTTCAGAGGTAAAATCAAAGTGTGGTAGAGACTGGCAACGACGAAACCTTCGTCTTTGAGCCCGAAATACAGCCGGTCTCTCAGAGCATTGTTAGCAATCCGAACCGGGAAGGTTTGGGGAATAGTTCCCTCGGGCAGTTTTTCCCACAACGGAACTACGGCCGGAGCTAGCTGCTCAACCAGGCGGCCAACCGCCGCATAATTGCGTAGCCGCGCAACTGCATGGGCCTCGGGTGCTTCAGCAAAGACATGCGTCCACCGTGCCTCACGCACCTGTCCTGGTGCCCCCTCAGGGATCCGAGTTTCAAAGGCGGCGGTATTCAACTTGAGGACCCCGCCCTCAAAGACATCAAACATTTTGTGAATCGAGTAAAGGACGGCGTCGCCCGCCTTCCCGCAGCTCCCGCTGACCTCCGCAGAGAAGTAGGCGTGAGCAGCGTCTTCCACCACGGGTACTTGATAACTGCGGGCAAGTCTCACAATGTTTTCGAGCGAAGGATCGGGTCGGCCAAAATAGTGAATCAAAATGAGGACGGCAGCCTTCGGCGCGGTTTCCAGGAGCCGTGCCACGTCTTCTAGGTCCACCGTGAGATCTGGGCGCAGTTTGTAGAACCGGCTGTTTAAAGCGCGTTCCTGGATAGGGTCAAAGACTCCTGATCCTTCACGGGAGCTCCATCCCACGTAAGCCGGAAGCAGGACATCTCTTACCCCCAGCGCGTCCAGCACTGCACCCAGCGCATCCCGAGCCCGCGGGTAGAACCGCCACCGCGCGTCAACCCGTATCTTATTCGCCGTTGGTGGCGCTATCCCTACTTCCATTACCGGCATGGCTATCTTACCGCCGTAGCGATCCAACGCGCAATTTTTTCCGGTTTTCCAACGATAAGTTTAGGTTTACTTCGATTAAATTACCGTTACTCAGGAGTTTTCTCACAATCCGATAGACCGGTGGCTATGATTACCAAGCTGTCCATCCCCCATCGACAACCAAATTGTGCCCCGTAACATATGCCGACAGATCGCTCGCAAGATAAGCCACCGCGCCTTTCAGGTCCTCCTCTGTGGCCATTCGACCCAGCGGTGTGCGAGAGATATAACGCTGATGAAAGGCTTCCGGCTGGTTGCGCCAGACGCCGCCAGGTGAAATCGAGTTGACCCGCACGCGGGGCGCCAGCAGGGTCGCAAAGTAGCGCATCAACTGGATGAGGCCGCCCTTTGAAGCGGCATAGCCGCCCGGATTGGCCATATCCGTGCCCTCGTATAGGCGCATATCCGGGCCGGCAATGCCGTAAATGGACCCAAAGAATATAACGGATCCATGACCGGAGGCTCGAAGCGCTTCTCGAGTTTCCTGGACCATGATAAACGCGCTGGTCAGATTCACCCGCATGGCCGCATCCCACGCACGGACCGTCTGTTCTTCAAATGGAACCGCCCATCCAGCCATCTCGGTGGTTCCGACAAAGGCTGCGCAGTGAACCAGAATGTCAAGACCTCCCAATAAACCGACTCCTTTTTTCAGCGCGCTCCGCAGAAGGGCCTCATCGGAAACGTCGCAGGGCAAGGAAATCACCTCACCCAAGCCGGTTTTGGAGAGGGCTTTCACGCTTCCGAGACAGGCAATCTCCTCTCTGTCCATAATGGCTACCTTTGCGCCTAGTTCCACTAGTGCTCCACTGATGGCCATCCCTATGTGCCCGGCTCCCCCGGTCACGATGGCCTTGCGTCCTGTGAGGTCCATGAGCCCTTTGACCGATCGCATGGTCAAACTGCTCCTATTTTTTCCCTGACTGCCCTGGGCTGCCTCGATCTACTCATATAAGTGGATTCATATTCCTCGCAGAGCCTATCCCATACTTTCAAAGCCTCTGGAGTGGCCTCCGCAGCAACAAACGCCCGGCGCTTCGCTAGTTCATCATCCTCTGTGGAGTTCGGCTCAGGCGGCTCCCAGCCGTAATATCTATAAATCTTCAAGCCAATCCCTTCTGCGTACATCTTTCGGGGGACGTTCTGCTTTTTCATCATCCGGCGAGTAGCGCCGTCAGCTCGCGTTCCCAGCAACTGTTCGATCCGGCGCATAAAGGGGTCCGGATGGAGCACGAACTGCTCAAACGGAACCATCAGAACACGATCACGGCGGGCCTCGGGCATATTCTTGAGCGCCTTCATTCCCAATCGCCATTGGTTCTCGATGCCATAGATGGTTCGGTCCATCGGGTTTGACTCCAAATATAGATCCTCCCACCCCACAGCCATCCAGGGAATCGCCTGTCCCCGATGCTCGATCCAAACATCGAACACCCGGGGATCCACTCCCTCCCGTGGCATCCACGTGTACCACTGTTTGACCATGTATAGAGGATGGCGTACCAACTCAATGAATGTCAGCCGGTCACCGAGCGCCTTGAATAAAGGACCCGAGACACCCAACAAGTGGTGGTTTACAAGATTAAGAATTGGCCTCTCTTCTTTGATGCGCGGCATCACCGCCTCGTTGCCGGCCATAAATACCCTTTTAAAGTAACGCCAGGGCCTGGCGTTCATCCAGACAGACGAGAGATCCGAGAATCTGAAATTCGTCTCCCGTGACATTATTCCGTGATAGAGGTCGATGTCGGTCTGCATTCGGATCATCCCTACCGCGGCATCCTCCGCAATTTTGTCCAGAAAACGCATAATGCAGACGGTCTCCAGGTGGTAATTAAAGCGCATGAGCTCAACACGCGGCAGGCTCCCGACAATGGGCGCCAACATGGTCTTGCCACAGCCGGCGAGGCCATTGACGATCACTATTTGCGCCGCCATATACGGTTCCCGTGAGATCTTCACCGAAGTGAGTTGGCTAGCGTCGGCTTCGTGAACAACATGCGCCATGAATTTCGCTTCCTTACTCAAGTGTTTTACTCATCAACCCGCAAGCTCTAGGCAAGGGGTTCAGCGGGACGCTTCTCCGGCCCACACAGGTCTGCCAGAAAGCCACGGAAGCGGAACCATACCTGCTTTGACAAATAATTCCGCTCGTTCGAACTCTTCTTCTGTGTCGATAGAAATCGCCGAAAAGTCGGGAGTTTCATACATCAAATGTTTACCATGTTTCCGCCACTCCAACTCCTCGCCCCGCATGAAACTCGCGCGCCAGATATATAGTGACCCATTGACCCGGTAGACCACAGGAACATCCTGCCGCCTGTCGTAACATGTCGCCTCAGGAAATAAGTCGGTCATCCATCCCCCCTTATCGATCACGGAATGCCATATCGGATTAAAATCAGGGATAGAAACTCCGATAATGCCGTCAGCATCCGGGTTTGCCCGCAACATTCTGAACGCCTCAGTAATGTAAACCGGCAACCGGCAAGGAGTTGTAGGGTCCAGTAGTAACACGTAATCATATTTGGCTCGTTCTTCGCCCTCGGCAAATTCCAAGGCGTGCCGCAAAACAGGCCACAAAGGTGTATCATCCTGCGCTAACTGAACCGGACGGATAAAGGGCACATCGCCTCCATACTTCCTGGCCACCTCCGCGATCTCTGAAGAATCCGTGGAAACAATGCAGCGATCGATTTCCGGACAGAGCTTGGCAAAAAGGATCGCATGGGCAATGAGCGGTAGTCCTGCAAATGGCCGAATATTTTTCCCGGGCAGCCCTTTGGACCCGCCACGCGCCGGAACCACGGCAAGAATTTTTTTTCCAGGATTCACGGATACTCCACGGACTCCTCTCGGCGGCTCGCGCTGGCCCGTCGCGCAGCATCGCAGACAGCCAGGGCTCTGACTCCCTCATCGCCGGTGGCAAGCCTGAAATCCCTCGAGTTCTGTGCGGCGTTGATAAAGGCGTTGGCCTGATCAAGAAAGATCCCATCGGAGGTCTGAGAGGAATGCACCACCTCGCATGGAGTTCCGGCAAGGGCCAACTTCACCGTCCTTTCGATCCCGTCCCACTCAATAGTCCCGCATTCACCCATTGCAGTCATAGAGCGTTTTGCCGGTCTCGAAAGGTAGTCCAGGGTTAGAGACACAACCACGCCCCCCTCGCCTTCCCATATGAGATCGGCTATTTCTTCGGCTGCGATCCCCAATCGGCCCAGGTTTCTGATTCTCGCCTCGACGGCGACTGGCCAACCAAAAAGCCAAGCTGCATAGTCGATCTCATGGATCAAGTCCCTTAGGACTCCGCCCTCTTCCGCCCGCGCAGAATAGAAATCCCGGTAGGGACGCTGCGGTCTCCATTCAGGAAGGTAGGACTGACATTCCACCCGCACCGAATGGAGCCGGCCGATCCGGTTGAGCAACTTGCGGAATTGGTTCAGGGAATCCGAAAATCTCAGGACGCACCCTACAAATAGTTTTCGGCTGACCTTGGTTGCCCTATCGTTCAGAACCCTCCCCTGCCGGGCGTCGGGCGCAAGGGGCTTTTCAACGAGCACGTCAAGCCCACATTCCAGCGCCGCCAGGCCATCCTCCACATGCCTCCCCGTATCGGTAGCAACGATACAAAACTTGGCGCCCATCTCGGCGGCCTGCCTGATGTCTCTGGCCACGGTTAGACCGGCCGCCTCCAATTCTTGGGCGCGCTCGCTTCGTCTAGGAACAACCACTGGATGGACTGTCGCTATCTGGCTTAACACGCGGACATGTCTCATGCCGGCGCTCCCCGTGCCTACAACAGCGACGCGGCATGGCACGCGCAGGGTCTCCATTTTGTGAATCGGCGTTAGGACGCGGTATATTCGGCGTTCCCGATAATCAAATCACACACAGACAACAGCCAGATCTGATGCGTCATTTCGACGATATTATAGGCCCGACTATCCACCCAGAAATTCAGCCGCCCAAGAGACCGGAGGGGGTTGTCTCCAGAGAAGCCCGTGAATGTAACCAATTTTAGTCCTCTGGCACCAGCATACTCTGCGGCCCGGACCATGTTGGGCGATTTGCCACTGGTGCTAATCAAAATAATCAGGTCCCCGTCGTCGGCGTAAAACTCCAATGCCTTCTTAAGCCAATGCTCATAGCCGTAATCGTTGGCAAAACAGGTGATCAAATCCGCCTCATTGAAGTTGATGCAACGGATACCTGCATTTTTGGTAAAATCGACGGCGCAGTGGCCGGCTATGGAGGCGCTACCGCCGTTTCCCGATAGGATTGCTTTCCTCCGCGCGGCTCGGGTTTCGACGAGGAGCTCCTTTAATTCAACAAGCTGTGGCAGGACCTCTTCTGCAAAGATGGATTTCCTGTAACGCTGGAAGTATTCCGCAAGCCACTGCTTAGCGCCCATGCCAATCTCCTTACTCGGTACTCAGCCTTGCACACGCCCCACCATCGACAACCAAGATTTGCCCGGTGATAAACGATGAGGACTCATTATCTGCAAGAAAATATATGGCCTGAGCCACGTCGTGTGGGCGCCCCACGCGGCCCAAAGGGTGCCGCGCAGCAAGGGCATCAAGGGGTGAACGCTCTGGAGAGTTAGCAGTGGGTAGACCGGGACGCATCAATCCGGCAACAAGCATTGGAGTGTCAACGGCCCCTGGTAACACTGCATTTGCCCTGATGCCGTCGGCGGCAAGCTCAACGGCCATGGAACGGGTAAGGGATATTAGGGCACCCTTGCTCGCAGCATAGGCGGCCATCCCCGGCGAAGTAGCAAGCGCATGAATAGAAGCAACGTTTACGATGCAGCCCCGCACGGACCGTAGCAGGGAATGCAAACGCACTACCAACAAGTAGGCCGCTCGTGCATTCGTGCTCATCACCCGATCCCACTCAGCCGGCTGGGTTTCGATAAGCGGTTTGCAAATCTGTTGGGCCGCGTTGTTCACCACCGCATCCAGACGCGAATACATCGATCGGACCCGGCTGACTATGCGATCGATGTCGTCAGGCTGTGAGAGATCGGCTCGGATGGCTAAGCTACCTGGGTGCTTTATTTCTGCCTGATCGATCGCAATGACGTCCCATCCCCGCTGGCGGAACATCTCCACTGCCGCTGACCCGATCCCTCCGGCAGCGCCAGTGATTAGGGCAACTCTACAATCAGACGCCATCCGTTATCAAAAGAAAGAATCCAATGCTCCCAGTACCTAATACGGCGATCTTCACTGAACTCCACATCGGCGCTCAGGTTTGCCTCAGGAAACGAAAGCAAAAGTCTCGGGAGAATGAACGGGAACCACGAACGGCTCCCCAACCTGTTTCCATGAGACCATTGAATAGATCGACTGGCATGAATCCAAATGTGCTCAACAGAGCAAGATAATCATCCATGGAAGAGCCCGCTGAAGAAAGCAAGCTCTGAACTTCAGAGAACAGAATCACAGTTCTTGCTGACCTCAGGCTCTGGGCCATGCCTTTAACAATCAACGGCTCAGCTCCTTGAGCATCAAGCTTAATAACCATACGTTCCGTGTTTACGTTGTACTTGGCGACGAGAGAGTCAAACGACATCAACTTAACCCGCGTTGGGTTCATTCGGTCCGCATCGCCGGGATTGTAGATTCGGCTATCTCCAATGTGTGAAGCACAGGGGTACAGTAATCCATCACCATCGTGGTCTGCCAGTGCTACGTTTACAATATCCAGGTTAGATAAACGCAAGCTCCTGGCGGTCCGCACACAGCACTCGTAGCATCGCGGGTCCGGCTCGACCGCCACCAACCTCGAAAAATGACCTGCTAGGGAAAACGACCATGCCCCAAAATTGGCGCCCACATCGATAAACGTATACTCACCTGGAATCAACCTTCTAATAGCAGAGATCTCGTGTTTATCGTAGTACGGAGATAGAGCGTACTCGCGCAAAGACCAGTAGTTTCTTGGGTCAATATACAATCTAACGTCGTTTACCGTTACCGGGATGGACCGAATCCCAAACTTGTCAAAAGCGCGACCTAAAACATGAAGAAGCCTATTCCTTAACGATTTTGGTATCCCTATGCTGGGATAACAAAGAACCATCCAAACAACATATCTCATTGTTCTTAAGAGCCCGTAGCGGCTCAGTGCCCTGTGGCCCCTGCTCATGATTTGGCTCAGTCTGCCCATATGCTTAGGCTCGCGTTGGAAATGAGATACCGCCTTTATCTCTATCTTACCTGTCATCACTCTGCAGGGGGGCATAGGTGTCGTATAAGATTCTCCACCGTCCGCCCATGCACGTCCTCCCACATCCGCGGGCTGCTGTTGGCATTGTGGGGTCCCAGGAACACATTCGGTATCCCCCGAAGCGGGCTGCCCGGTGGCAGTGGCTCCTCTTCGAAGACATCGAGCGCCGCCCCGGCCAAATGGCCGGCTTGTAGCGCCCGCACTAAAGCCGTCTCGTCGACCAATTTGCCGCGCGCTGTATTGATTAAATAAGAGTTTGGTCGCATGGCGTCTAACGCCTGTTTATCAATTATGCGGAAGCTCGTCGGGTTAAGGTCGCAATGCAGGCTGACCATATCACTTTCCTTGAGCAGATAGTGCTTATCTACCATCTCAACGCCGTACAACCTAAGGAACTCATCTGGCGGTGCTACGGGATCGTTCCCGAGAATTCGCGTCCCAAAACTAGCCAGCCTCTTTGCCACTGTTTTGCCAACGTTGCCCACCCCGATCAGTCCGACGGTGCGCTCGCCCAGAGCTGGCGCTGGCTGCTTTAACCACAGACCTGCCTTCATATTTGCCGAAAGGAGGTGCAACTGCCGCACGAAGGCAAGAATGTAACCCAAGGTTGTATCAGCAACCGGCTCGCTGAAAGCATTTGGCGTGTTGCACACCGCGATACCGCGCCGCTTGCACGCCTCCAGGTCGATTGAGTCGATTCCCGTGCCCCACTTGGAAATCACCCGCAAACGGGGAGCACGTGCCACAACCTCCTCGGTATAGGCATCATCGCCGCAGATAGTTCCGTCGATATCCGCCACAAGCGGGAGAAGTTGTTCAGCCGATAGTCGCTCGTTGACTAGCGGCAGGATAGGCTCAATCTTATGGCGCGCAAAAGTCTCGGCAAAACGGTGCGCGACGGGCTGAAAGTAGGGCGCCGTGATCAGAACGCGGTAAGTCATGGGCCCAGCACCCGTCGGGACTGAACTAACGCTTCGGCAAAGGAGAAGTCCCGCTCATTGTCGATATCAATGGCCTCCAGCGGATCGACCTCAAACAACTTTGGTCGATCGCCGATCCGGCGATGACTTGAGCGGCCCAACTCAGCAGGAAATATATAAAGGGCTGAGTTCTCGATATAGACGGGTGGCAATTCCTGTGTGCGGAGGAGCAGCCACGGATTGTGGTTAAGCGGACGCGCAGTACCGTCCCAAAGTCGTGCCTGTACGCGAGTAACACCAAAAAGCGAGTCGTAAATATGCCTTTCTGAGACCCAGGATGTCAGCGCGCGTTCGATCGTTGCCGATGACAGAAACGGATTGGTGCTGTGGGTCTGGAGGTAGTAGTTGGCAGGCACCTGCGACACATCGTAGAACAAAACCTCAGTCACCGGAACTTCATCTCCCCGAAGGTACTCAGGGCGCGATAGGACGGTTATGTGTGGGAATACCGACTGAACATCTTCCCGGATCGCGGGGCTGTCAGTATCAATCACGATTTTCGAGACACTCGGGCAGGCGAGCAAGCTTCGGACAATATAGTGATAGAGCGGTACCCCCCCGAGCTTCCGCAGATTCTTGCCAGGCACACGCACACTGTGATGACGCATTGGTAAAAGAGCAACTATTCCCTCATGCGGTATACTCATCACTCCGGTCCCCGAAGCCATCACTTCTCCACCCTTGCCCTAGAGAAGCCGACTTCTTCCGCTTGAGCCGTGAGGCACGCCGCGGGACAGATGGTCGCTGGGAAGCAACACGCGAACGTTAATGACTTCAGCTCGGATCCTTTTGCTCAGTGCCCGCCGGCGCTGACTGCACGCTTGGTTGCGAGGGTGTTTTTGCTGGGTTATTCACTTGTAGCTGGTACCCCTTGGGATAGTATAGGCGAGCCTTCAGCTCGCTTGTCAACGAGTTGCGCCACTTTAAGCCTTGATACGTTCCCCAATACTGAGCTGCGCGAAAACATAACACGGACCACAATACCCGGCGTATAAGTCCTTCCTTACGAGCCTCCCGGAGATCTGACGCAACCGTCCTGCCCCACAGTCCGAGTGCATGGGAAAGGCTCATGTTCTCGCCAGGCGATATCGCCTGCAGACCCATCGCCTCCCTGCGATAACGGTGATAAATCTGTCTGTAAGATTCCTCGTGGACATGGACCACTGTGGCGTCAGCGCTGTAAGCGACTTTTAAGCCTCGTTCAATAGCCCGCTTGGCCCAGAGAATATCCTCCAGCCCGGGAATCATTTCATCATAAGGCATCACGGCCCAAGTATCTCGACGTACCGCTGCATTGGCGTTGTTGCAGAACGCGTGGCGCTGCTCCTCACATGACTCATCGGGAAACCACTGCTGAAAGATGCGATGCTCCGAGAATTTTGTCCGGCGGTCGCCCCTCTGGCCACCATAGACTAGGGCAACGTTCGGATCATCGAAGGGCTTGAGCAACAACTCCAGCCATCGTTCGGACCTGGGATAAACGTGGGCGCTGGCAATAACTAAAATCTCCTGGAGCGCCACTGCTGCACCTCGGTTTAGGGCTCGGCCAAAGGAAAATTTCTTTGGGTCAATGTGGATAACACGCGCACCCTTCTGACGGGCAATCCATACGGTGTTGTCCGTGGAACCTGAATCCACCACAACAACCTCTTCAGGGCGGATGGTTTGCCGCTTGATAGCGTCCAACAGCACCGGCAGATGGCGCTCTTCATTAAGGCAACGAATGATAATAGAGAATCTCATCACGTTCATCTATTAAACTGTATTTCCTCGCAATGACGGCCCACCACCGGTTCCACCTGCTATTCCAATAATTCCCGATGTGTTTTTAAAAAGCGTGTCCCAATCGTAGCTGTCCGATTGTTTTCCAAGGGAATGACATCTGAATAAGTCCGCACAATCGATGAAAACAAGCCTTGCAACTCTTGGTCCTCTTCGGAAAGACTAAATTCAGAATGCAACCTCAAATGCATCTCAAGCGCGGTTTCTGTGATCTCCTCCGGCGAATTCTCTCTAAGCTCCAAACCCAATTCCCGAAACACTTCGACGTGACCGGAATTTTTTATGTCGAAGTGACCAATACCCAGGTCCAAGATCTCTCTGAAAGTAAGCAACCTCTTTTTCTTAGAGGAATAGAACACCTTCGGGATGAATATCCCGTCGTCATAACTACAAGACGCGATCTCTGACAACGGGAACACATTCACATACACCAGCGGTCTTCTAAAAGTCATGGGAAGCGCTGTCATGCCCGAATTTTGACCAATAAAAAAAACACACTTGGCTGCTAAAAACACATCCATAAAGTCAGACTGAAACCGAGACGCATAATCGATGATGCGACGGTCGTCGCAATGGAGAGGATATCTTACAAACTTGCCCATCCGTATCGCATAATATCCGAGCCCGGCCAGTCTCGTTGCCGCAGGAATGTAATTGTCAATCGTTGCATCCCGCAGATCCTGATGGCTCCAGTCACCGTACAACTCAACGTTTCTGGGACGGCTGCGGTCAAGGTACGCGGAGTCTCGGGCGTGAAAGCAAATAAAAGGAACGCCCGGCTTTAGTCCCAATTCCAGCAATGCTTGAAGGCCTTTTTCTTCTTCCGCTTTGGTAAATGAGAGGTGCGCTGGAAAGCGCTTCAGTAGGTCGTGTTTGTCATAGATCGGCGTAGCTCTGGATGCAATAAAGTCTTCACTTCCGCGAGGTAGCATGCAGTTCAAGTTATAAAGAGCACGAGCAAACTCGCGGACGTGGAGCGTCCGCCGCCACATGATATCTAATTGCCGGTTACACACGGCGTCTTTAGGCTTAACCGGGTTTTGCAGCATATACCGGTCTCGGTCGTAATGATAAAAAATATCGATAGAATTGTCGGGCTCTATTCCCGCGTCTTTTTCACAGAGGTACAATTCAATGTGAAACGAAAATGTGCCGAGGCGAGGAGACCATAACCGTCCAAAACGGATGTGCACGATGGGCTTAAGAATCTTTAGTACGACCCTCAAGAGCAGCGCGAAAGGCAGCAGCGGCAGGACGGCAATGCATCGAACACACTTGGATACGTACCGCCGTATTCGAGGGACCCATATAGCGCTCCGCCCGAACCCAATACTCCGGTATTTAACCTGACTTACTGACATAAGGGTAGTTCTTTTACAAAGCTGGAAACCAACGTGCCCGGCTAACTGGGCTAAACGAAATTAATATGCTCTGGAATGGGACCCGAAGGCACCTCGAGTTCTTGCCGCCCCTTCTTATGTTCGTCAAGGTATTCGTTGACCTTGTGCTGCAGGCACAGAGCGCCGCACATTTTTTGCGCGTTGAATTTCGGCGAGGCGAGATAGTTCATGACCTCCCAATACCGGTCGCTCTGCCAAATGTCCTTGAAGCGCTGGTCTACGATGCTGCCGATATGAAACTTCTTATACTTTTCGTTGAACAGCATGCCGCAGGGCGCTACCAGCCCCGAACCCGACATCTGCAGTAGAAAGGGAGGTCCATAGCATCTCTGATAACTTCGAGTCCCTTTGGCCCCGATCTTGGACCACTTCACGACTACCTTGTACTCGTCATCACAAAGGGCCTCAGCATCTCTAAGCAGATCATATAGGTCCGAATAGGCGTTATAGTCGACGCCAAGGCTGCTTTCCTCATCATCCGAGCAATGCTTGATGATGGCGTAGTCGGGCCTTAACTCCCTGCCGAGACGGGCGAACGGGAGGATCTGATCCGCGTCCTGCGGCATAAGGACCATCTGCATGCCGATCGTGACATCCAGATTGTTCCGGCGTTTGATGTCCACCATATCACGAATATTCTGCACGACCCGGTCGAACCATTCCGGCTTGACCCCCATGATCTGCGCATAGCGCTCCCGCGTGCCGGCGCTGAAGTTGACTCGGAGGTAAGTCAGATAAGGCAAAATTCCCTCCAACTTCCGTCGGTTGAAGACAAACCCGTTTGTACCCGACGCCATTGAAATGCCCAGCTCACAACCCCGCTTGATCGAGGGTTCGTAGGCAGGCGATAGAGTGCTTTCACCATCGGACACAAGGCTGATCCCTCGAACCCCTATCTCCGCACAATCATCGAGAAACCTGTACATCGCTTCCGTCGTGACGATCTGCCTATCGTTTTCCTGGAGCATAGCGTAACAAAAAGAGCAGGCATAATTACAGGCCCGGGTCAGCGCCATGTCTATGGTTATTGGCGCGATGCGCTCCCCACGCTCCCAGGCACGCACCCGATCCGAATGCCATCCAATCTTGGTTCCATCCAAGATTAATTGCTGGGTCTGCTCGTCCGCTACACTCACTAGGCTGTGGGGTGTGTGCCGAACGTCCATCATATGTTTGCCCCCTTAATCCTACGGATCTTGTTTTTGTCGACCATGGGAAGTATATAGACTTGCAAGACGGGATCAATGGTGTTTTTGATAAAATTTTCGAGCTCGATTAATCGGCTCTGTTTTACTCCGCTGTCGCTTTCGCCGTTGAATTTGATCACAACCCGTTTAAGGCCCTCCAGGCTAACCACCTCCAACCCTTGCCCGGCCGGATGGCCATCCAAGGCGTTTTGGACGCGTCTTATTCTCTCGTCCTGGGACAAAGCCCGCCAAGAGCCTGAAGAGGGCGGGTCATAGAAGTTCACGGTAGAAGCGAAGCCAGTTCTTTGCCGATACTCCGCCATTAGGCTCCGAACTAGATGCGTAGCTTGCGAAAAAATAGGATCTGCGTTCTCCGGAGTAACAACGCCGGGAACGGGAGGAAACTGGGAATGGTCGCGCAACTCGTGCTCTAAATAAATTACGGCGTGATCGCTGCATTCCAATATTGGTTTTCCCTCCATGATCCTGCAAAGAACCTCTAGTAGACCCTTCTGAATATCCGAGCTGGCCCCGAGGTATCGGGCCTTCAAAACCGTATGGTTGGATGGCTCTATCTGCACGGCGAGCAAGACATCCCCGGAGGTGGCGCGCAGAGGCTCGATCCCGGACTCCAGGCTGAGCTCACCCTCGTGGGAGCGTAACAGAGACGCCTTGCGCAATCCTTCTTTATACACCGGATGGACGGATCCGCTGAATTCCCGGACGGTTGCCAAGCCACGGGCCCGGCCCCCACCATGACTCTGAATCTCTCCTGCGATAGGCCTGGATCTGGATGGTGTTTCAATTCGCGGTTCCCATATCCACTGGCGACTCGATAGCCGCGGTCCCGTAAAGGAGACGTTGAGATTAATTCCTTCACCGTTTGCCTCAATTTTTACCGCGCCGACTTTCGCGGCAAATTCTTCCAGCTTTCGCAAATCGAGATTGCGGAGGGTATCGGAGCCGATATAGACAGAAATCTTCCCCAGTCCATCCACTTCCGCGGCTTCGAGAATGTTGAGAATGCTCTGAAGATCGTCCTCGTCAGGTACCCAGGTTTCCAGAAACTCCGCGCCGGCCTTGAAACCCCTTAGAACCGTCGTGAGGCTCTCTTTATATTCCTCGGCCAGCCGCTCGTAATCGACTTCACATCGACGATCCATCTCCAATAATCCTCAGCCCTGGATTGCTGTAAACAAAGAAAATGCCACCTGTTTTATTTATGCCGCATTCGTACGATAAAAAGATTCCACTAGTTGGATGGTATGGTCGATCTCCTCACGTGACAAATGCTGATGGGCCGGCAGGGTGATGATTGTTCGGCTGTCCTCTTCACTAACCGGAAAATCGCCTCGGTCGTAGCCAAGGTACTGCGCGGCCTTTTGCAGGTGCACCGGAATAGGATAATGAACTTTTGCCTCGACGCCGTTCCGGTTGAGGTAGGCTAGTAGTTCGTCACGCTTCTTCACGCGAACCATGTAGAGATGAAAGACATGCTGGACGCCGGGCCGGCGGCGCGGAACCCGAATAAGGTCGACCATATCCTCAAACGCCTCATCATACCGCACGGCATTCGCAATCCGCTGCTGCGTGATAAAGCCAACCTGTTGGATCAAGCGGTTACCGATCACGGCCTGGAGCGTGTCGAGCCTGGAGTTGCAGCCGAAAATGGCAACCTCATCACGATTTATAAGCCCGTGATTCCGGTACAGCTCGATTTTTTTCGCCAACTCAGCGGATCGAGTGACAATAACCCCTCCATCCCCCCACACATTTAGATTCTTCAGGGGATGCAAGCTGAAGCATGCAGTCTCGCCCCAAAAGCCTACCGGCCTTCCATCCAGAGTCGCTCCAATGGCCTGGCAAGCATCCTCGACGACCGACAGGTTATGCTTCCGGGCAACCGTCATGATTTGCGGCATGTCCGCCACGTTACCCGTATAATGGACGGGAACGATAGCCTTCGTGCGCGGAGTGATCGCGGCTTCTATCTTAGTTGAATCTATAACAAACCCCTCCTCGCTGTCGACGAATACCGGGCGGGCGCCGGTCATCGCAATTGCCCCCACCGTCGCAATAAAGGTGGTGGGGGTGGTGATAACCTCATCCCCCGGCCCTACGCCCAAAAGCTTCAAGGAGAGGATCAGTGCGTCGGTCCCGCTGGCAACCCCAAGAGCATAGGGAGCCCCGCATAATTCAGCGAAGCGCCGCTCGAACTCTCGAAGGGGTCCACCCAAAGTAAAATCTCCCGTTTGAACCAGCTTTCTGACATCGCCCAGGTATAAATCGACATCAGCAAACTGCCGATCCAGATAGGAGAACGGTACTCGCACGGTTGCCGCGGCCTGCCGGCTCCGTCCTTTGATAGGCTTAGCTGCCATAAAACGCGCGCACGCTGCTTGCTATATAATCAAGCTCCTCCTGCTCTAGCTCTGGGTACACGGGAAGGGTCAATATCTTTTTCGCCTGACCCTCGGCGACCGGAAAGCTCCCGGGGCCATATCCTAGGCCAGCGGCGGCCTCCTGCAAATGAATCGGTATCGGATAGTGAACGGCGGTTTCCACTCCTCTGCCGGCGAGGAAGCTCTTCAACGCATCCCTCCCGTCGGCCTGGACAACGAACACGTGGTAGACAGCCCTTTCATGGGGCCTGTCAAAGGGTAGCTCTAGACCGGAAACCCCGGCTAGGGCTTGTTGATAAAAACTGGCGTTAGCGCGGCGCCGTTCAGTCCAGCCATCGAGATATTTCATCTTAACCAGCAGCAGAGCCGCCTGGATACTGTCAAGGCGCGAGTGCCCGCTCCAAATCACACACTCGTCGCGATTGCGCAGGCCTACGTTGCGGAGGATCTTCAACTGTTCACATAGCTCGCCATCATTCGTTGTCAGCACACCCCCGTCTCCACAGGCATTGAGGGTCTTGAGAGGATGGAGGCTGAAACAACCAATGGTCCCGAACGATCCGACGCGCCTACCCTTGTATTCAGCGGCAACAGCCTGTGCACAATCCTCGACCACGTGTAGCTTATGCGCTGTGGCCACTTCAATGATCGGCTCCATATCGGCCGGACGCCCGGTTAAATGAACCGGCAAAATCGCTTTTGTCCTAGAAGTTACTGCCGCATTAAGGAGGCCCGGGTCCATATTGTAGTCCTCACGTACGTCTACAAAGACCGGCCGCGCGCCCACCAGACAAATTGACGTTGCGGTGGCAACAAAAGAGTTCGGAACCGTGATAACCTCATCCCCTGGTCCAACCCCTAACGCGCGCAGCGCCAGGATAAGCGCGTCCGTCCCGGAGTTAACCCCAAGGGCGTATCGTACCCCGCACAGTTCCGCGAAACGTCGTTCAAATTCGTCTACTTGCCGGCCTAAAATAAATTGGCCCTGATCGAGCACCTCAGCTATCGCGGCGAGAAGTTCATGCTTGATAGCCGCATGCTGACCGGCAAGATTGACGAGGGGGACCACGTTCCCCGACGGTTGCGCACCTTCTTTTCTCGCCATAGCGCCTAAGTCCTGTTCATCTATCCTACGGCCGCCAGGAGACTTCCACGGGCCTACGACGTGGCCTGTCGGGTCCCTCAAGCCACGCGTGCATGTTATCCAACCAGCCTTTTGGGAGCCACGGCGTCATAGCGATTTCAACATCTGCCGAGCCGAGTCCACCAAGCGACGCGTTTTGTGTTCTCCCAAGGTCCGAACCAAACCCCTCTTAATGCCTGATCGTACCATCAGCGGTACCGTCCAGAGCGGTCTGCGCACAGCGAAATAAAAACGTCTCCTAGCACCCATAGCCCCGGTAAGCCTCCCTTTGACGAATAATCTGTTAATCTGTGCGTGCCTTGGACCATCTTGTCCACGACGTAATTTCCAGTAGGTATTGGGCCCTAGCCTTGTTGGTACCATTGGTTTGGATTCGCCGACCTTTCTTTAGGCAGGTCATTGGTATCCAAACGAGGCAGGGTCAGGGCGTGGTCTTTCTCCAAGTCGGCAACCCCGACTGTGGTGGACAAGCCGATCGCGCAATTTCTTTCTTGAACAGCGGAGAGGACCTGATCGCTATAAGCTCCATACGGATAATTCATGATCCAACGCTTGATGGGAGCGCCAAGGTTTTTTAGAAAATCGAGGGAGCGGTCTAAATCGGTAACCATCTCGGCCTCGGGGAGCTTGTCGAGCCAGTCATGGTTGTAGCTGTGACTTCCGACATACATTCCGTGGCGTATCATGCATTTAATCTGATCGGCACTCAAGTAAAGCTCGCTGGCGAAGGCCGCTTCGTCCTGAGAGACGTATTTTGAAAAAAGCTGATCCGTGATTTCTGTCCGCAACGGGGCGGGCAAATCCCTCTGAAGGATACATTTGATGAACATGGACTCCCTGGTGTCGTATCGACTGCGTTCGACCAAACTCCAGTAATAATCGCTCTCCTTCAACTGGTATCCGTTTCTGTTGTTTTCAATGAGGGAGAAAATGTCTTCAATGATCCCGTTCTTGTCGGGCACGGAGGCAAGAATGAAATGGATTTTGTTCACAGTGAGGACCTTCTTTTCCAAAACAGAACGAGCGGGAGGAAAGAAGCAGGCCGACAGTCTGAGTTGATCAAGAATGGGAAAGACTTGCGTGTAGTGATCCGCATAACCATCGTCAAAAGTTAGTAGCAATGCCTTAGGCGGCAGAGGTTCGCGGTTGAGAACGGCCTCGATGGCTTCCTTGGGGCAAATGACATGATAGTGTTTCTTGATGAACAGGATTTGCTCAAGAAACTGATCTGTTGCCAGCCCCTTGATTTCGGGAAAGCGCGAATGTTTCAAGTCGCGAACATAATGATACATGATAATGGAAAGCTTGGAGGGCATGCTAATCCTCCCTTGTGGCACAAATCATGAACGTTGAGGCGCACGGGATCAAAGACGGGTTCTTAGGGGCAAAAACCTGGAGCATCGAAGTAATGCCCTGGTGTACTTGAGGATTTTGATTCCCAAACATCGGAACGACTCCGTGGATATGGATGGGATAGAGATCCGTGACGCAGTAGCCTTTGGCTGTGAGGAGCTTTGTAAGTTGTGCCGGCGTGTACTGGTAACGTACGGAGACATGGACACCGGTATCCATCTGACGAATTGTCTCACGCTGAAAAGGTGGCGTCTCCACCTGTAGAAGTTGGCCCACGCTGGCACCCGAAACCAGGGCCATCGATTCTCTGAGTAAAAACGAAATCGTGCCGCCTTGAATCTCGGTTTCGGTGAAATCATTCAGAGAAAGAGCATTGAAAAGTCGATTTCTGGAACCTAAAACAAGGGAGCCGCCTTTGCGGAGGCCATCATGGCTCAACTTCAGAAATTGTTCCAGTTCGGAAAAAGAAATGTATTCAATAAAGCCATTCCCCGAGATGACATCATACGTACCTGCTGAGAAGGAAAAATTGAAAAACGACGAACAGACAAAGCGGGCATTGGCAAGCTGCTCTTGAGAGGCTTTTTCCAACGCGATCTTGATCATATTTTCGGCACAATCGATTCCAGTGGCCTGAATATTTTTCCGCGCAATATCGCGAACCAGCTCTCCGGATCCACATCCGACATCCAAAGCCGAGCGGACCTCTCTCATTCGTTCGATAACTTCCAGGACGTAATTATTTCGACATTCCGTTAGGTTGAGTTGAGAAGGAGACTTGAGGGACGCCTCCTCACTCCAGCGGGATGCCTCTTGATTAAAGTAGCGCAGAGTTTCCTCTTGTTGTTTTGTCAGCATAAATATTTCTTTTCCTGGATTAGACGCGTGGATTCGAGACGGGGAGCCGCACGACAACGTATAACGATAAATCGATCGGAACGCCCCGCGGAAATACCCAGAGACGATCGACTTTCATGAAATTTCCAGCGGCGTTGAAGATGTCACGATGACTGGATGGATGTATAACATCATCCTAATATCCGAGCAGCCGAAACAGAGCCTTAGTGACGAGATTCTTTGTTGGAAAACCGAGTACCAACCCAGCGGCCCGGAGCTGTTACGCGCCAGTTCACAAACAGTCGTTTGAAGCTCTCGAAAGTGCTTGAGAACACTCACACAGACCGCAGGGCCGAACGGACGATCCGGAAAGGGAAGGCTGAGGATACCCTTGCGGAGGTGAGATTGAAGAGCCGCTTGATGATGGCTCTCGCGGCCGCCAGCAAGATAGGGAGTCGTATTTGCGGCAAGGAAGAGCTTGGTGTTGCTCTTACTGCGGTAGCCCGTATCGCCGAGCAACGTCTCCACTTTACCGAGCGTTTCCGGTAATTGCTGGAGCGCCTTGAGCGTGGGCTCGACTTCTAATTTGTCGTTAGCATGTTGGGTGACGTGCGCGGTCACGACCAGCATGGTTTCCATATCGTCGCCCGCTTGCACGTTATAGGCCTGCTGGAAATTCTTGCCGCCCGCCGGCATGATGCGGGACTCTTCGTCGCTCAAATTAATTTGGTCACTGTCGCGTACCCCGGGTTCCGGCGGTTTCGGTTCGGGTCCTCTCGGCGACTATCCCTCTGCTCGCATGGCTTCTCGCTTGGATTGCTTGGCTTCGTATTCGGCTTGCTCAGCGGCATGTCTTTCGGCGGCTCGCTCTTCCAACTTCGCCTTCGCTTCAGCGATCGCTTTTAACCGTTACTCTCGCCGTCGCCAGTTTTGCCAGTATGTCCATCCCTTCCGGTACTTCTGGATCCGCCGCTTCGGCCATCGCCATCAGCCACGCGACTTCCTTCTTTAACTGCTCCTCCAACTCCGTCGCATGCCCCCAACTCAACGCGCTGTGTTTGGACGCATTCGCCTGGACCTTGCTCCCATCCAAACTGACCTTCCCAACTTCAAAAAGCCCATCGTCTTGGCCAAAAGCAGGATCTGCAAAAACAGCGGCTCCAACTGTTTCAGAAAGTTGGCGATCGTGTCGTGATCCGGATGCGTATTGGCCGCAATATACCGGGACGCTAGGATAAGCGCGTCCGTTCCGGAATTAACCCAAGGGCGTATAGCACCCCACACAGCTCTGCGAAACGTGACCGACACTGCCGGCTCCACAAAGCCACGCGCACATATTATCCATCCAACCTTTGAAAATCTCCGCGTCATAGCGATTTCAACATGTGCCGAGCCGAGTCCACCAAGCGACGCGTTTTGTGTTCTCCCAAGGCCCGAACCAAACCCCTCTTAATGCCTGATCGTACCATCAGCGGTACCGTCCAGAGCGGTCTGCGCACAGCGAAATAAAGGGGTCGGCTAGGCCAAGGATTTCTCATTTGCTCGAAGATCTTGTCGCGGGCCCTTCGGGCCTTCTCGCGATCCAGACCCGGGTTGATGTCAATCTCTCGGATTCTACCTTTCCAGAACAACGGAATATCATCTAAGGTCATCTTAAGATCCGTGCCGCAGGCTGTGTCCCTGAAGCTGTAACGGTCGCATAGAGGATTAATATTGGTCCAGCCATCCCTGTATTTGGGATAACCGTAGGCTATTCTGATCTTGCCCTCGAAAAATCCGCTCGGAATAAACAAAGGCGGAACGAGGTCGGCCGAAATGCCGCTGTGCGTATAGCCGTCGAAATGAGCGCAAATGGGTTGTTTCGGGATAACAATGACCTGGTTGGGGGTGTCATGGCTCTTTATATCATCCGGCCTTCTTATGATCGTCGAACCATAATCCTTGGTGCAGAACCAATGCCTCAATAAGTCTCTGTGGACAATTTGTATGCCAACGAGATTGCCGTGGGGTGAGAGCACCGTCACCGTTCCGTCGTCCTCATCCAGGATTTTGTACTCCCGATGGATACTCTGAAGTTCGTGCATCCCAATACCGCGGCGAACCGAGTTAATCGACTCGGTAAAATGCGAATACATGATGGAAACGAATTTAAACCTTTCCCTGAATTCCTTTGCCTTTCCCAAGCATGACATGAGACTCGAGTTGCCGCTCGCGATAAATGGATGATCGTTGTTTGGCGTAAAAAATACCCACTCGTCATTGAGGGACTCTATGATTTCGACAGACTCCCGGAATTTTCTCTGGGAGTCGCTCCGATGGCGAAAAATGATTGCCTTCGGAAACAGGCTCAAGATGAAGTTCTCAAAGAACTCATTTTTCGAGGGATCGCTTAGCTCGTATTTGATGATCACGTCCGACCATTCGAGGACGGCATAGCTGGCCAAGCTGTACATCGAGATGGAAAGCTTGGCCGGCATCGCGTATGCCCGACAGCCGCTTCTCACCTCGTCAAGTGCGGGATAGTATCCGGGCCGCAATGGCTCGTCAGTAATATAATTATCGAAATAGAGAATCACGAGCGGATGTTCCCTCAAAAGGGTCCAGTAAAGGCGGCTTCTGGAATGTCGAGCGGCGTGTCGGACTTCATCCCGAGTTCTTCTTCGGTCTTTTCCGGTAGCTCCATCATTTTTCTGGCAGCATTCAAAATATGGATTGCTCTAGGATAGTAATGATCAGCCAAAGCTCTGGTGGTTGGCGTCGGGGCCTCCGGAAAAGTTACGCGCTGCGGCTTGCATTTGAGATCGAGATAAGCCTCTTCTGCCACAATCGCGAGTATTTCCGCGCTGATCCCGGCGGTCCGCCACGCTCCGTCCACCGCAATGACGCGGCCGGTCTTCCGCACCGACTCCACAATTGCCTCTTTATCGAGGGGCTTCAGACTCCGAATATCGACAACCTCCCCTTGAATACCGGAGGAGGATAATACTTCCGCGGCCCTGAGCGCTTCCAGCACCATGTGCGAGGTGGCCACAATCGTAATATCTTTACCCTCCCTAGCGATGCGAGCTCGACCAAGGGGCACTCGGTAGACCCCTTCAGGCACATTGCCAAAAATATTGTACAGCCATCTGTGCTCGATAAAGATCACTGGATTGTTGTCTTCCACGCTTGCAATCAGCAACCCTTTCGCGTCATACGGCGTAGCCGGCATCACGACTTTCAAGCCGGGAATGTGGGCAAACCAAGCCTGGAGACTCTGTGAATGCTGGGGCCCCTGTCCCCAACCCCGGCCAACTATCATCCGTATCACAAGAGGAACTTTCATTTGGCCGGCAAACATATAATGCCATTTTGCTGCTTGATTGACGATCTGTTCTATGGAGTAGAGGGTGAAATCCATTCTTTGATGCGTCAGGATTGGTCTCATCCCCACAATTGCAGATCCGATTGCCACTCCAGTCATTCCGTTCTCAGAGGTAGGCATATCCATCACCCGTCCCCTGCCGTGTTTTTCGAGCAGCCCCAATGTAGTACCAAAGATTCCCTTCGGATCCGGCACTCCCAGTCCCATTATGTAAACAGCGGGATCCTTGGTCATACATAAATCGATGGCTTCGTTAATAGCCTGAAAAAATTTCAGCGGCCTATTCACCATGGTGTCCCATACCAAAGCTACGAGGCGTACACATGCTCGATAATAAGTTGTCTCTCCGGAAACGGGCTTTCTTTGGCGAAAGCAATCGCACCCTCAATTTCCGCCTCCAACTCTCGCACCATCGCCTCTATGTCCTGATTGCACAGGATTTTGTCCTTTAGGAGCCGCTCTCTTAACGTTTGTACAGGGCAAAGCCGTTTCCACTCCTGGAACTCCTCTTCGCTCCGATAACCCAAGTCGTTGTCATAATGAGGGCCACAGTGCTCGCGCCATCGATATGTCTTGAACTCAAGGAACGTGGGTCCTTCGCCGCCTCTAGCCTTGCGAACAGCCCTCTCCGCTAGCCTGTACACTTCCATAACGTTGTTGCCGTCTGCCTGGTAGCTTTCCACACCGTGCCCCTTGGCCAGCCAAAACACTTCTCTGCCTTCCGGCTGACGCACCGAGAGGGGAGAATACACCGAATACAGGTTATTCTCGCAGACAAATACAACCGGCAGTTTTTTTAGGGCCGCAAAGTTCACGCTTTCGTGAAAAACCCCTTCCTCGGTTGTCCCTTCACCAAAAAAAACGACTGTGATGCGCTCATCACCGCGCATGACGGATCCAAAGGCCGCGCCAACAGCTATCGGGATCGTACTCCCAACAATCGGGGCGGCACCAAGAAAACCTGCCGCAAGATCTATGAGGTGCATTGAGCCACCCTTTCCCTTGCAGCAGCCTGTAACCTTCCCGTAGAGCTCCGCCATCAAACCTTTCAAGCTACCCCCCTTGGCCAGATAGTGTCCGTGCGACCTGTGGCCGCCCATGACATAGTCATCTCTATTCAAGGTTGCACAAACCCCCACCGCTACAGCTTCCTGTCCGGAGCAGAGATGCACGGGGCATCTCATTTCCTGCTCCTGATAAATTTCAGCGATCCTCTCCTCGACCATCCGGATCCGCTGCATCTGGTAGTACAATTGTCTCAGGGTCGTCGCATCCATGAAATTTACCTCTATTCGAGTCGCAGATGCTGCATGGTCTTCACGTTATAGTAGCGGATATCTGTCATCGAGTTAGGAATTCTCCCTTCCCGAAAAGCATCGACGAGGTCGCGTACCGCATCTTCGACGGTACGCCTAGGCGAGTAGCCGAGCTCCCGTCCAATTTTTTCTGATGAGATACGATAGGACCGGCAATCGTCAGAGGGCGTGGTTACGAGCTCGATCTCCGGTCCTTCCGGCATTTCTCGCTGCACCACAGTGCGCACCTTTGCCGCAATTTCTCCGACAGCATAGTTCTCATAGCCGGCGTTATAGATCTTACCCCCGATCCTCCCGGCCGGGAGCTCCAGCAGCAGCATATACAGGTCCACGACATCGCTAATGTGAATGTTGGGCCTCAGCTGTTCTCCGCCAAAAACCGTAATGCGACCAAGGTTCACCGCATGATTTGTCAGAATATTTACCGTCAGATCCAGCCGCTGTCGAACGGAGTAGCCACAGACGGTTGCCGGGCGAATGATAACGGTCGTGAATTCAGCCGATTGTTGCTCCAGCAGAATAGGCTCACAAAGCCCCTTGTACTTGTTGTAGTCTGTGACGGGGACCAAGGGATGCTCTTCAGTGACGTTCTCCGAATCGCTAATCCCATAGACACTGCAAGTAGACGCATAAATAAAACGCCGCACGCCAGCCCGTTTGCTGATTCGAACCAGCGGCTCAAACGCGTCATAGTTGATGGACCGGCTAAGCGCAGGATTCAGCTCAAAACTCGGATCGTTGGATATGCAAGCCAAGTGGATCACCGCATCACAGCCGCGCAGGACTCGTTCCAGTAGCGCGGTGTCACGAATGTCCCCTTTAATCTGCTCTAGCCGGGGGTTATCCTTGACCGAGTCAAACACACGCTCTCCGTATATGTATAAATCCAATACCTTGACACGGTAGCCCCCATCCAGTAACCGGGGCACCAACATCGCGCCGACATACCCGGCGCCACCGGTCACCAGCACATTTCCCAAGCGATTCGATTCGGGCATCTTGCTCCTCTTCCTTAAAAGCCCCGCCGCTACTTCAAGAGAGACCCTATATGTTTCAAAAGCGCTACTCGGTCAATGGACCTTCGATGACCCAAGGTTGCTACCGCCTGCGCCCCTACTACGTTCCCGATAAAAGATACAATCTCCATCGGAGCCTTCTGCGCAGCGCATAGAGCAGTCAACGAAAGTACTGCGTCCCCAGCTCCCATGCGATCCACTACCTCGTTTGCAAATGCCGGCACCCGCACAAATCCCCCTTCTTCACTGTATCCCACATTTCCGTCTTTACCGCACGTCACTAAGACCCGACCGCATTTAAGCCTTCGTGATACGTTAAGAATCATTTCCTCAAGATCGGCCCGACGGTTCCTCTCCTCCAGGGTGATCTCATGTCGAGCTAGGCAAATGTAATCCGCCCTGGGAAATTTTGATATCGTGCTAAAGCCTTTATTCCCGGCGTTGGATTGGGTGTTCACGGTGAGGAAGCGCGCCTTGCGGCACAAAACATCAATGGCCCCCTCAGTGAGCATGCCGTGACCATAATCGCTGACGATAACCACATCGAACAGCGGGAGAATCTCCTCCAGCTTCTTGCACAAGGCTTGGCTCTCTGCTTGCGCCAACTCTCCGTCCTCTATCTCATAGACTTCAAAAAGCTTCTGCGCCAAATAACTTTCCACAAAACGTCTCTTAACGATCGTGGGCGCTCCCGGTTTATATAAAAACATCTTCTCCACACGCTCGTTCACCTGTTGGCGGATGAAATCCTCCTGAGATGCCTCTTCGCCTAAAAAAGTTAGCAATCCTACCCTGTCACAAAAATTAGCTGCGTGGTTGACAATTGCTAAGGCTCCCCCCGCAAACTTCTCGGTCCACTGATAACGCACCGCCAGAACTGGCTCCTTGGCAGATTTTCCGATCTGCTCGCAGAATTGGTATTCATCAATAATAGCCTCGCCCACTACCAAGGCTTTGATGGATTGAGCGGTTTGAAGGACACCCAGGACCTCCCTTGTAGAGTAGCGGCTCGAAAATCCGCCGAGATATTCTCTTGCCTCCTTCTTAAAGCCAGAAAGGTAACTATTGATAAGGTTCGAGGAGCTAAATACAATGTCGTCTGTAAAAACAACCTTGCCGTTTATTTCCTTGACAGCTTCTTCTTCCTCGACGATCTTGCCTGTGAGATCCCCTTGCGGCTCTCTGTAATCAGACCCTTTAGCGTAAACATCAGGCTTCAGGAGCCGGATCGTTTCGACCGCAGTTGGCCATTCGTTTATGGCGACATAGTCCACACATTCTAACGACGCTATCGCCTCGGCCCGAAGATCCTCTGTAAAAGCGGGACGGTGGGGTCCCTTGTTGACATACCGATCGGGCGTCACCGTCACCAGAAGGACATCACCTAACTTTTTTGCCTGTTTGAAGTGGCGCATGTGACCAACATGCAGCAAATCGAATACACCATGACAGTGCACAATCTTCTTTTTCTCGGCGCGAAGAGAAGCAGCGATTTTAGCGAGCTCCTCAACTTGCTTGATCCGTTTCCCATCCAGCGTTAATCGTTCCGGTTCCATCATGTCTCCAAGCGCTTCCGCGGTGATTCGCCGAGGTACAGAAACCAGTCTTTCGTCGCTTCGGCAATCGACTTCTCATCCCATACCGGGGCATCCCGCCACTGGTCTACGTGTTCCAACATCAGGCGCACCCCTTCTCGAAAGCAAACCTTTGGGTTCCAGCCGAGCATGCGAGACACCTTGCTGGTATCGGCAAAAGTGCAATGAGGCTCACCTGGACGCTTGGGGGTGTGGACGGTCTTGCCGCCAATCAACTCCACCAGATGGTTGATACTGTACGTGTTGCCCGAGCCCACGTTGAATACTTCCCCTTGGACATCCGATTCGGCTGCTTTGACAAAAGCATCCACCACGTCCGTAATATAAGTGAAATCACGGGTCTGCGTTCCATCTCCGACTACCGTAAGAGGCTTACCCGCCAGTTTCTGAGCCAAAAACACACCAAAGACAGCACCATACGCGCCCGTTGTACGGGAGCGCGGGCCGAAGACATTGAACAGCCTGAGCGAGATGGTCGGCAGCTTGTATACCTTTGCCCAGTGCATCACGTATTGCTCGGCAAGGTATTTCGTCAGCGCGTAAGGATACATTGGCCTGACAGGCGCTGATTCCGGGGTAGGAAACTGCTCTGGAATCCCGTAGCAAGAGGAAGATGCCGCATAGACGAACCGCGCGATCTTTTCCAGCCGCGATGCTTCAAGCACCGCGATCGTGCCGTCAACGTTTGCTGCATGGTATCTCCATGGATCCTGAATCGAGGGAACAATATCGGCCAGGCCAGCCAGATGGAACACCCAGTCTATCCCGGCAAAGAGAGGCCGAATCGCCGTGGGGTTGGTGATGTCCACGCGGTGGACTTGAATATTTTGCCCGCCTGTCAGATGAGCCAAATTTTCTTCGCGGCCGGTTGAGAAATTATCCAAAGCCGCCACCTCATGGCCGTCGGTCAGTAATCGCTCCACAAGATGGCTCCCAATGAAGCCGGCGCCTCCGGTAACCAAAACCCGCTTTCTTGAACTCACGGATACTGCCTTTCGCACTTGAGAGCCGGGAATTTTATGATCATAGATCGCTTCAGAACGGAGTCTTGACTACAACGAAGGCGCTTGCACGTGAGAGTACCCAAACACCTCCTCCGCATATCGTGCAAGGGCAGCTGCCTCGCCCAGGGAAAAAAGGGGAACCCATCGCCTGACATCCCCGCTGAATATGGCCGCGACCTCCTCAATGATTCCCGGCTTAACATCCCGGGCGAAAGCAGTGACGGGGACCTCCTCCCACTCGGACAAGTGTGAGGTTCGTCGCAGGAGCTTCTCGATCGGACACAACCGGTAGGATGACACAGAAGTGTGCACCTCCACAGACCAGCAGCCCTTTGATCCCCAATCGGCATGGTAAGCGAATGGAACGCCCAGATCGGAAATGCCAGCCCCCGCAAACAGGGCCCCTGCAGGGTGCCACGGTAGTGAGCCGCGTCTGTAACCGCTCCACTCCCTCGGCATCCCGATTAGTCCATGGGCCATGCCCATGACATGCAAGGAGTTGGCAACCCCCCAGCGAGCAAGCTCTTCCGGCCCGAACCGCTGAGGCCAGTCCGGTTTGACGATCTCTGTAAAGCTATACGTGCAGGAAGTGATACCGCCCTCCCCAGCTCCGCGGGCGCGGGTTTCGTGAAAGGAAGGATAGGCGACCCTGTTATATGCGCAGAATGCTTCAACCCCCTTTTCCTTCAGCCCTGCGGCGAGCCGCTCAATCTCCGTGGACCAAAGCGAGACAGGCTTTTCTATGAGAAGCCGTCGAAACCCCAAGGCAACCAATCGCTTGGCCGCGGCAACTAGGGTACGCATGGGCGTTGCCACAATAGCAACTTCCTCATCGTCCACCCGACACTCCAAACCCTCATAACCGCCCGTTACTGTTTCCACGCCCGAAAGATGCTTGAGACCCTTCAGACTCTCAGCGGACCGGGAACAGGCCCGGATCTTCTTGACGCCCAATGTATGCAGTGCCTTAAGATAGTGCCGACCCATATCGCCGCAGCCAACTATCGTCGCAGCACACCTGGAGAAATCGGTAGACCTGATCAACGCCGCCAGCTCACTAGAGGAGAGCACCCGATCCCGCATTGCAATGGCCGCTCAGGTCACCGGGCAACGTTCAACCTCTGCTCCCATTAACTTGCTGAAGTGAGGTTGCAGCTCGTTCAAGATAAAACGGTGGGCGGGATAACACTCAACCAAAGTCGGCAGCTCGCACTCTCCCTTGGATAGAATGTCTCCGGCAAACACCCTCGTCATGTTACTGACGTTTAGGTTCCCTTCAAATGGCAGCGGTTGCCATTGCCAGGCCGACGCCGCCTCGCTCTCCCAGGCCCACCGGAGCTGCCGATCAACGATCCACCTAATGCTCGAGGTTACAACGGAGAGGTGATCAGGAGATTTTCCACAAGGAAAATACGACAACACGAAATGGCTGCCCTTTCGTGAATATCCGCAAAGCGTGCCGCTTAAATCAAAAAGATGAGGCCCGCGTTTGGACGGATACACGACTTTCTCAATGACAGATCCCGCGCCGTAAATATGACTCGTGCCGTCAAAAAAAGTAAATAGATCGGCTATATGAATGCCATTTGTCGCAAGACCATGATTGCCACCGACCACGCTAAACGCGATAGGCTCGCTCTGATCGATCTTCCCTTTAATGTGCTTGTTCAGTGGCTCCGCCCGTTGCTTACAATTGACCCAAACAGACAGCCCCCTGGCCGCGGCAAAATCCATCAGCTCTTCATACTCGCGGCTAGACTGGGCGACTATCTTCTCAACCAGGAAGGAGGAATACCCCAATGTCTTCGCAATCTCGTAAACCAACTCGCAACGCACATCGGCTTGCGTAGCAACGATACAAAGATCACCGCCCTTACCGGCCTTGTCGAGCGATGATAACCAGCGAAAACGCGCTTTCGGGTTGGAATCAGAGATCTCTGCCAACCGTTGACGACCCAGATCCAAGCCCTCGGGCCTGGAATCCACTATCTCAATCTCGCTGACCTGCGGGATTAAGGCCACTGCTTGTAGATGCCGACTACCCAGCTGACCGCAGCCGATAATGAGTACGCGGTAAAGTTTGTCCACGGCAACCTACAACAACCGGCCTGCCCAAACAGGCGTCTTACCCGTGACCCATTTCATCAAGACTCTCGAGGTCTTCCCCGGCGTCACCTTCATATAGCCTCGTATACGCTCCGCGCGCGCTCATGAGATCATCATGGGTTCCGGCCTCTATGATCCTTCCAGACCACAACACAGCAATCTGATCAGCCCCCTTGATTGTGCTTAGACGGTGAGCAATAACAACTACGATGGCCTCCTCTCGCAGCATCGTGATCGCTTTATAAACCGCCGTCTCCGTCAGGTTATCCAAAGCACTGGTTGCCTCGTCGAATATTACCATCTCCGGGCGTCTTAAAATTGCTCGGGCGATGGCGACACGCTGGCACTGCCCCCCCGACAGTCGCAAACCCCGATCGCCGACCATTGTTTTGTAACCTTCAGGCAGTGTCATCACAAAATCGTGCAACTGAGCCTGTCGAGCCGCCCACTCCACCTCCGCCTGAGAGATAGTCTCATCCCATAGGGCAATGTTTTCCCTAAGGGTACCATTGAATAGAAAGGTGTCTTGAGAAACATATCCAACCTTTTTGCGCCAGACCGGCATGTTAAGTCCGCTTAACGCAGCCCCGTTAATTAAAACGGCGCCGGCGGTAGGCTCGTAAAGCCCGATTAACAGATTAGCAATAGTGCTTTTCCCCGAACCGGTAGGTCCCACAAGGGCGGTTACGGTACCCTTTCTTGCAGTCAAATCGATATTTTTAAGAGCCCAATGTTCCGGCCGCGACGCATATCGGAAAGAAACACTGGCGAGTTTCACCTCCTCAACTTGGGGCACGGATCCTTCCCCGTGCTTCTCCAACGGTGTCAGGTATAAAACTTCCTCAAGCATTTCTACGCCTTTTCTCGACCTATTCAGGTCAACACTCACTGTATTTATGCTCGTGATCGCGGCACCTAACCTACGCAGCGCTAACAAAAAGGCAACCAACGTTGATAATTTCATACCCGCTGTCGGAACCAAAAAAGTTATTCCGGCAAGGCTCATGACCACCAGTATTGCGCCCGCTTCGTGGATAAATGACGGGCCACCTTTTAATAGAACCAATTGCAGTACTGCTTTTGCCTCCTCCCTTAATAGAGATCGCAATCGTTCGATTAACGTTTTCTCCAGGCAGTGCACCTTAACCACCTTAATGCCGTCGATGGCATCAATCTGCACTCTAGTCTGAATTTCCTGCAGCCCATAGGACCGGCGACCACACTCCTCCGCGCGGTGGTCGATAATCCTCCGGGATGCGGACAGCCCAACAATCGCCAAAGCTCCAACCACCACGGTCGCCCACCAAGAGACATAGAACATAAACCCTAAGAGCAGCACGCCATTAAAGATGCCTACGAATAGCAATCCTAGCCCCGCAATATTCGCACTGATAGAGCCGGGTATGCTGTTGATATCGTGAAGAATCGCGCCCCGGCCCTTTTTGGAAAACTCTTCATACCGGGCATATAAGAACCTTTCGAAAAGATCTGATTTCACCCGGCGCGCCAACTTGTCTCCCAGCACGGCAGTCAGATATTGGCAAAGGAGCGTTAACCCGCTCGCCATTAAGGAGACCGCGCCTACCACGGTCAATAACACCAACACGACCATATTTGTGCCCGTTGGGATTCCCAACATTTTCAACACGCCTATTGTGGTTGCCAGGGCCTTACTATCGGCGGCATGATCCAATTTCATCACCGCATCCAAAAGGGGTATGGTAAGACCAACGCTAACTGCACCCAACGCAGCACTGCCAAGCATCAGGAGGCAGAGTAGACATGCTTCCCGGATATGCGGCCTTAGAACAATACGCCAATAAAAAGGCAGCAAGCGCGTCTTGCCCGAAGAGGGTCGATTACGAGTAAAGTTAAACACGAACTTATTTAGGTTGTCAGCTCTTTGGGCGGGTTCATAACAGCCCGGTAGATCGGCATGAAATCGCTGTGATGTGTGCCAGATTAAGTTCTAACACCTCCAATGCAGAGAAGGCCAGCAAGCGTCTCGGGTGGCGTAATTCCGCTCCGCAACAAGAGCCCCAACTTGAGTGGCGACTTGTGCTCCCAGATTATTTGCTAGACAAATCATTTCGGCCAAGTTCATCACTGCCAACCCGACTTGCCACTATCGCCTCGTGGCCCAATTGCTTCACGTAATATGCCATATTGAGCGGGGACCCGCCCAATCGCAGTCCATCCTGATAGCAATCGAAAACAACTTCGCCGGGACTCAAGACAACAAACTTAGGGGCGTTCTCTTGGAATTGAGATTGCGCCATTTGCTACTCTTGAATGCGGTAAGGCAATCTTTCTTGAACTCCTAAGATAGTTCATAAGAGCAGCTTCCATGACTTCAAGCGGCGCTTCGACCCCTGTGTAAAGCTGAAACTGCTTGGCAGCCTGATAAAGGCTCATTCTGTAACCCGCGATAGGCTCCTTGCCCAAGAGACGCGCAGTTCGAAGAAGCCGACTTTCGGCGGGACTAACCACGACATCCATGATAGTCGAAAAGCGGGCTACGACATTCTCATCCACGGGACATTCATTTCGATTTGGCTCCATGCCAACCGGTGTTGCGTTGATAAGGACTTCACCCGCAAGACCGTGCCGTTCTTCCCAACGAACCGCCCGGCAACCTAGCTTCTCACAAAGCGCATCGGCCTTGGCCAGCGTCCGGCCCACGACAAGCACATCTTCGGCTCCGAGCTCGCGAAGCGCATGCAAGATGGCTTTCGCCACCCCCCCGGTTCCCAGTAGAACTACCCTTTTGGAAGACAAATCTTTTATATGTGCCAGGACGCACTGAGCACCATAGACGTCCGAATTGAAACCGATCAGATGGCCACTTGTGTTGACCACCGTATTTACCGCACTGACCCTGGCGGCAATCGGATCGACTTCATCTAGATAAGGAACGACGCTTTCCTTAAACGGCATCGACACACTACAGCCACGAATGCCCAACGCCCGCACACCGACTACCGCACCCGCGATATCGGTAATTCCAAAGGCCTTGTAAATAAAGTTTAGCCCGAGCTTGCGGAACACAGCATTGTGAATGGTTGTGCCAAAATTGCTAGGCCGCGCGGCAACAGAGATACAGAGCTGTGTATCTTTCTCAATTTGCATGTACGCGCCGATCCTTTACTACCGCCTTCTCGCCATTCTGCAACAGCCGGTAAAGACCGAGCTTTCCGTGATAGTAAAGCAATAGATTGAACGGTCGGTGATGAAGCGGGGACATATTAAGATAGATCAGGTGTGTGAGCACGAGCACTTTGTAAAAGTCTAGGCCGACCCTTTCCACGAAGCCTCGCATGACATTTTGGCAGCTGATCAACTCGCTCCGGGTCAGATAGTAGTAGCGCACTCGACCGTCTTCGACGCACACATCATATTGGTCTTTTTTGATCTGTTCATGCGAGAGTATCAACGCGTGATTGATCTTCGCGAGGTCGTAGTACCAGTCACCATACTCCAATTTCCCGGAGAAATTCTGACGCCAGTCGAGCAGCTTAAACTCCCCATCCGCAGGGTCCAAAGGCACGATGGTATTGTCGAAGTGGAGGTCACCGTGGAACTGAACAGGAATCCCGCCGCTCATCCAGTCCCAATCAATTTTGTCCAGCAACTCACGGGTCGAAGGCACATCATACCCGTTGATCTGTTCTTCCCGGTCCGGGATCCGCGCGGCATCGTGAAACATTTTCAACCGGCTTTCCGTCTTATCTTTATAAAACAAGCAGCACAATGTCTTGAATTCCGCCCGCGCTGCCGCGCCCAGATCGACAGGGACCCATAATTTCTCCCTGCACCATTCTAAAAAATGCGCAAAGGTTGCATCGTCTACTACTTCAGCCAGCTTTTTCCCTTCAATATAATTGTATCTGTAAAAATTTGCTTTCGAATCGGTAATCGCCGGACACAACTCGCCGAGAAGACGGCTGCGAACCACTCGTTTCCGGACGATTTCGGTATCCGCAAAGAATTTGACCACCCCGCCGTTGACGAAATAGATAAATTCGTTTTCTTTGTCAAAGTTGCTAAACCCCGTCCCGTAGTGCCGGTTTGCCGCCTCCAAGCCCTCAGGGGTGCCGGTATCAAACCACGTGAATGTACGACCTCTTAGGCCACGCTGTAATAACCCCTTCAGTCCGTTTGAAATTTGGTGCTCACCAAGGATTAAGTCTCTATCTCCTGCGAGAGCACGCCAGAACATTTCAACATCATGGATACCGGCTATTCCAATAAACGCCAGATTCCCTTCAACATTCTTCCTATAGTCAATCCGAGTGACGAAGGCCTCTTTATTTAGCCCCACAGAACAATAGTTTTCAATACGATCATGGGGCGCAACACCAACCCAGTTCTCTGTAACGTCATGCAGGTCTTCATCGACTAAGGTATCGCAGGTCGTTAAAACGAATGGTTCCTGAAGGTAAGGGCGGCAACAAAGCAAAGAATACCCGGGTCCACTTCCAGGCTGGGTGTAATTGTCTATCTCTATGAATTGCACACTGAGTTCTGGATAAACAAGGTTGATGTAGTCGCGGACCAGATTGCCCTGATGCCCGAGAGCGACCACAAACTCAGTATCAGATGGGAACTTCTCGATAACGCGAGATAAAACCGGCCGGTATGCAACGGGAATTAACGACTTGTTGGTATAGGCACACAGGCCACCCAAACGTCTCCCCTTGCCAGCAGTCAGGATACAAACGCGCCTACCCATTTTGATGTCTACGTCGAACCATGCTCAGAGGCTATCCGCCCGTCCCCGCGTCCGAAGTCATCTTCGACGCGGATCACATCATCAACATGAGGCGTTGAGACCTCGATGAGTCGCGTATCTTCCAGCGCCTCCATCCGATGAATGCGGCCCGGAATGACCTCTATGATGGAACCCTCTCCCATCTCTTTTTTCTGTATTTCACCGTTTTCGTCCTGAAGCCAGCAGATAATCTTCCCGGACTCAACATAGTTGGTCTCATGCTTCTGTTGGTGATATTGGAGACTGGTTCGGCAGCCCTTGTTCAACAGGATAAGCTTGAGAACATACAAGTCATTGTGCGCTATCCACTCTTCTCTGCCCCACGGTTTAGACACGACTTTCATACAACCTCCTTTTTCAAGGTGGTACTCCCGACATCAAAGTAGGCCCGCAGTCTTCTGATCTTAGCGTTTTCGACCTCGATAATGTCAACGCCTTCTAACGTGCTCACATCCCCCTTTTCTGATTCCAGTAGCAGAGAGAACTCTGCCCCATACACCCCATCTTGGCCGAAGATCCGCTTAATGGTGATAGACAGATTCTTTGCCGATGCGAAAATATCCCGATTGATCTGCAACACGGCTTCCCGACCCCGGACCAAACCCACAACTGGGTCTTGCAGCTCTATGTTCTCGGCCATTATAGCAGCGATGCTATCGAGGTCTTTGCGACTGAACGAGTCGAAGTAGCACCGCAACAATTCGGCGACTGGATCGTAAGTCATAATTTCAGTGCCAGGTACTCGGGATAATGTTCAAAAAACTGGTTGTAGAAAACCTTGACATAAGCCAACATCCCCCAGCGGCTATTAAACCCATACTTACGATGCATCCACTTTAAACCTTCCTCAAACATGCGCGGACGATGAGTTTGAAACGGCTCGGTCTTAGCCTGGAGAGCCTTACGGTTCATCAGGTCGCTATCTTCTCGAAATATTACCTTATTTGTAATTCCGGCGGCATAATCGTTGATATAAGCCTTGCCTATCAATTCCAGGTCGGTATCATAACCCCTAAAATTCGTCCCATCGTAGAGATAATCTATGCAGGTTGGATTCTCTGTATTTTTGATACAGTCTATGAACCCACCCCGAAATAGCCATGCAATGTGGTTTATATACCAGAAAAGGCGCGTCTCTCCCTGCGGGATGAGCTTAGCTTCGCCCCAATCGGGTGAACAAGGAGACAGTATTCCGATTCGCGGGTAGCGGCGCATCTCGTCCAAAAGAGGATGCACACTGGGCGCATCTGTGAAAATGCTATCCTGGCATACCAGAAAATAATACTCGTACTTCATTATTTTCTCGAGCTCGACCAGACCAAAGTTGAAGCCTCTGGCGATGCGAAGTCCCTGCTCCCGAGCCTCAGGCCAGTCTGCGCAAAAGCTCCTATACCTTGATTGCCGATCAGGATCACTACCGCTCTCGATGACGTAAAGATCTACTATGTCCCCGTCCCATTTCAGAATATGCTCCGCCAACCGATCAGTTTCATCGGGAAGATTACGGTTCAAAATCAATACCGCGACAGGTTTCCTCACCGTTACACCCCTTCATAGATGCGGAAGCTAGCCAGAATTCGCATCATCATAATCTTCAGCGCGTCTTTGATACTCTGGTCGAGATCGATTCCTCTTTTGGCGCAGGCGCTGCGTAGCTCCGCTACGCACTCTTGAAAAGCCTCGGTCCCAAAAACGTAATGTCCAGCAATGATAGCCTTTTCACGCTCTGTAGCCGTGCTCTCTGACAGCATCCACTTTTCCCATTTGTGAGACGCATAGGCCAATTCCAAAAATCTTTCTTCCAACTGTTTCAATCCTAGTTCTTGGCAAAGTCTGAGGATATGACGGGTCTCCCCAACGCCGAATTCAGGGGCGATATTTGCGGCGTGAATACCAAGCTTCGGAAACCAGCTTAAGGCCTCATTCGAGAGATAATCGGCATTATGCGCTTTTAAGTGGACTCCAAACCCCTCACAGACTTCTACCACCTTCGGGACCTGGATTTCAGCCGGAATATTGGAATTCTGTCGAAATGGCACGTCAAAGCTTCCAACATTGCGAGTTTCTCTAACCAACATGCCTGTCTGAGCCACGGCGAATAGAGGTTGGGGTTGTTTGCGGGCAGCACAGAAAGCCGCGGTCTTCGCAAGGAAACGAACGAACCCCTTTAAATCCTGATCTTGTCCACTCTGCTCTTCTGCGCCGACTTCGATCGCCAGTTCTACCTTGAGGCGCCCCGCTTGCTCCACGCAATGTTCATACAACTCAAATAGCCGGTCTAGGATTTTATCCTGATAAACTTGACCATGAATATCGACGCTAGGATCAAGATGAATGATTTGTATCCCCGATTCCATATCTGCCGTGAGGGATGATTTCGTAGACGACATGGCTTCAGCCAGACCCAACCGCTCTCTTACCTCCGGATCATTTTGCCACGGTCCGGAGTGATCGCGGCATAACACTATATAATTGCCATGGTCCTTCTCACGTACATAGGCTGCAAACTCTTCCGTGCTCCAGCCGTTTACGTACCCCCGCCCTAGCGCGCTCGTTTCAACCTGCCGCCGGCTAGCAATCAACATCAGCGGGCAGCGCAAGCTGTTTGCCAGCTCAATAGCGGCGTCCACGCAGTGAACGCTCATCGGCCCAATGCCCAATAAAGTACGCCCCCGTCTGGCAAGCGACTCTCTCAGGAGATTAAGAGATCTCACAATGTCCACTCTCCAGAACTACCGAATACCTTCGGCGAATTGTTAGGGTCATAAGGCTCAAAGAATTTTTCCAATATGTGGAGACACGCTTCTGCGACGGCACGGTCGCCGCCGGGAGACTGGGTTACGAAATTCGCCCTCTCCTTCGCCAGGTAAAAACCGCTGGAAGGGCAGATACTATAACCGACCTCTGAGAAAACGTAGTGGTCGAATATCCCGTCGCCCATATAGATAACTTCTGCGGGGTCGATCCGATCCTTAATCCACTGTATTCGTCTTATAGTGCTGACCAATTCGAGCGGAAATTTCATGTCCTCGACGATGCGTTTCTTGGTTATCGCAAATCCTTTTCTATCGCCGGTGAGAAAGGTAATAGGAAGGTATTCACGCAATAATAGCAGACCGTCGTGATCGTCAGGCCCGAACATCTTCATGACCTTCCCCCGGGCGGAATATAAAAATTGTCCCGTGGTCATCACACCATCAACGTCTACGAAGAAAGCGCTAGGTTTCCAGGTTGACGCTTTACTAACCATGAGACACGCTCTCTTATTCGTCCGTCGTTGACGAGAGGATACTACCGCCTGTATCCAAGCAAACTGCTCTCACGCACATGAACTTGTTTACGCTGACAAGTCTTTGGGCGGGCTGGTAATAGCCCGGCAAATCGGCAGAAAATCAGTATGGTAAGGGGACGATGGGCGAAACAATGATGACCGGTCACATTCATTTTGCCGCAGGGAGCGCACTCTTCACCACAAGCGTCGCGCCCCAGCGGCTGAAGTAGCGGATAATCCATGGCAGCCCGGCACCCCGCATGTTACCCCCGTGCGGTTTTCTAATTCTTGCCA
>Ga0209343_10000489_pt1 | contig 55746 bp, 62 predicted proteins | sample RifCSPlowO2_02_FD_184026 | JGI IMG/M metagenome (GOLD analysis project Ga0209343, IMG submission 184026) | Groundwater microbial communities from Rifle, Colorado - Rifle CSP2_plank lowO2_0.2 (SPAdes) (version 2) | ecosystem: Environmental > Aquatic > Deep subsurface > Groundwater | place...
CCGATCAGTGCGTAACCGCCGTCTTCAGCAGGCGCGACGACCGCGTCCATGCCCGCAGCCAGCCAACGATCGGCGTCGCGCAGATGGCGGTCGGTCAGCGCCGGGCAGTCGGTGCCGATCAGGATCGCGCGAGCCGTGCTCGTAAGCGCCTGCTGGAAAGCGTACAGCATGCGTTTTCCGAGATCGCCTTCGCACTGGGCCACGAGCGAAACGCCGTAGCGGCCGCCGCAAAAACGCAGAAAGGGATCATCCGCGTCCGGCGCGCACCATAGTTCAACTTGGCCGACACCACTCGCACGCGCCGTCGCCAACGTGCGCTTGACGAGCCGCGCGTGTAGCGCCGATGCGCCTTCTTCGCCCAGCACGGGAATCAGCCGCGTCTTCACCGCGCCCGGCTGCGGCGCCTTGGTGAAAACCAGCAACTTTGTGTCACGGTTTGTGAGCGGCATAGCGCAATGCGAGCTTGCCCGGGTCGGCGCCCAGCCAATAGGCGAACCGCAGGCCCCACATCAGAAGGATGGTGCGCAACACGCCGTGCTTTTCCCAGCGCCGTGCCGAGGCGGTGATGCGGTGCGGCAGGCACAGCGGTTCTCCATAGCGCTTGAGGCGCCGCGACAGTTCGATATCTTCCATCAGCGCAATTTCGGGAAAGCGCCCCGCCGCTTCGAAGAGCGACCGCGTGACGAAAATGCCCTGATCGCCAGTCGCAATGCTGGTTACGCGCGAACGCGCGTTCATCAGCGCTTCGACCACGCGCAACAACGGATGGCGTCCGGCAATGCGCACGTCGAAGCGTCCCCAGTTCCGGTGCAAGCGCAGCAGTCCGTCGATGATCAGGCCGTCGGCGGCGTCGGGCAGGATGCAATCGGCGTGCAGAAAAAGCAGAATCTCGCCGCTCGCCTGCGCCGCACCCGCGTTCATTTGTGCGGCCCGCCCACGCGGGACAGACAGCGCCTGATCGACCCACGGTTGCGCACGGGCGGTGGTATCGTCGCTGCTGCCGCCGTCGACCAGAATGACTTCCGCGCCGCGCCGCCTGATTGCCTGCAGCGCCTCAAGCGTTGCAACGATGCCGTCGGACTCGTCGAGGCAGGGAATGATGATCGACAGGGACACAAAGAACGGTAATGTGTAATGAGGAATGGGTAACGGGCAATGCGCAATGGGCAGCGGGAAAAGGATATACCCATTACCCATCACGCATGACCCATGACCGCTTTATCTGCGCATCCATGCGTGGTATCTCTCAACCCACTTGAGCAGTTTCTGAGGAGCGTGGTTCCGTTTCCACGCTCCTGCTGCGTACTTGTTGGCTTCGGCGAGCGTGGGGTAGATGTGGATCGTGCCGAGAATCTTGTTGATTCCGATACCGTGGCGCATGGCCAGAATGAACTCGATGATGAGATCGCCGGCGTGCTCGCCGGCGATGGTCACGCCGAGGATCTTGTCCTTGCCCGGCACGGTCAGGATCTTGACCACGCCGTGCGCATCCTCGTCGGCGATGGCGCGGTCGAGATCCTCGATACCGTAGGTCGTGACTTCGTACGGGATGCCTTTTTCCCTGGCTTCGGTTTCGTTCAGCCCCACGCGCGCGACCTCCGGATCGGTGAACGTCGCCCATGGGATCACCGAGAAGTCGGCGCGAAACTTTCTGAGCCCACCGAACAGCGCATTGACTGTGGCATACCACGCGGTATGCGCCGCGGTGTGGGTGAACTGATAGGGCCCGGCGACATCGCCGCAGGCGTAGATGTTGGGATAGATGGTTTGCATGAACTCATTGACTTCGACGGTGCGCGTCTTGGCGACCGGGATGCCGAGTTCCTCGAGCCCGTAGCCTTGGGTGTTGGCAATCCGCCCCACGGCGCATAGCAGCGCGTCGAACGGCACGCGCACTTCTTTTCCGCGGTGCTCGCAAATCATTAGTTTTTCGCCGTTCTCGACCACGACCTGTTTAGCCTTGTGGTCGATCAGGACGTTGATGCCTTCGCTCGCAAACTGCCGCACCACCCTTTCCGAAATTTCCGGGTCTTCGCGCATCAGGATGCGCGGCAGCATCTCAACCTGCGTCACCTGCGAGCCGAAGCGCGCAAAGCATTGAGTGAGTTCACAGCCGATGGGTCCCCCGCCGAGCACCACCAGCCGCTTCGGCAGCTCGCGCAGATTCCACACGGTGTCCGAGGTCAGGCAGTCCACGTCTCCAATGCCGGGGATCGGCGGCACGAAGGGGCGCGCGCCGGCGGCGATCACGATGGCGCGGGTGGTGAGCGTACGCGCACCGGCGGCGGATTTGACCTCGACGGTATAAGGCGACGTAATCCTGGCTTCGCCCTCGATGCATTCGACGCCGAGCCCGATGTAACGCTCGACCGAGTCGTGCGGCTCAACGGTCTTGATGACGCGTTGAACGCGCTCCATGATCCCGGCAAAATCGAATTCCGCCGACGCGCTTTTCAATCCGAATTGTTTGGCGCGCTTGAGCGTGGCCAGCACCCTGGCCGACTTGATCAGCGCTTTCGATGGGACGCAGCCGGTGTTGAGGCAGTCGCCGCCCATCCTGTGCTTTTCGATGAGCGTCACCTTGGCCTTGACGGCAGCCGCGATGTACGAGGCAACCAGCCCGGCCGAGCCGGCGCCGATAACCACCAGGTTGCGATCGAAGGATTTTGGTTTCGGCCATTTGGCGAGCATCTTGCGCGCCTTGAACGCATTGACGATCCATTTCGCGATCAGCGGGAAAATGCCGAGCAGCAGGAACGCCCCGATCAGGCCGGGAGAGAGTATGCCCGAGGGTGATTCAATAGCCACGAGTTGAGTGCCGGCGTTCACGTAGACAATGGTGCCGGCAAGCATGCCCACCTGGCTTACCCAGTAGAAGGTCCACGTGCGTATCGGCGTGATTCCCATTACGAGATTGATCGCGAAGAACGGGATTTGTGGGATCAAACGCATCGTGAAAAGGTAGAAAGCGCCCTCTTTTTCAACGCCGGCATTGATTGCCTGCAAGTAGCGCGCGAATTTATCCTGCACCCAGCCGCGAAGGATCACTCTCGATGCGAGGAACGCAAGAGTGGCGCCGATGGTTGAGGCAAACGAAACGATGATCGTGCCCCATACGAGACCGAAGATCGCGCCTCCAACCAATGTCATGATCAATGCACCCGGCAGCGAAAGACCGGTTACCGCAACATAGGCGACGAAGTAGGCGAGCGCGATCTCCCAGGGGTGTGATAGGTAGTACCCCTGGATCGTGGCAACTTGCGCCTTGATGTTTTCGAAGGTGAGGTAACGGTGGCCGCCAGCAGCGAAGAATGCCGCGATCAGCGCCACGATCACCACGACCAGCGCGAGCTTGCCTCGTTTCATTATGGTTTTTCTTTGAGGGTGTTGTCGCTAGCAGCCTGTCGGAATTAGCGCCCCGACAGACTGTTTAAGCAAAACCGCCGGATGTTTAGCATAAAACATGATAGACCCTGCACGGCGGGCCCGCGATTGACAACGAGGGCGAATTCGACTTCGTGTTTCCATGGCGCTTTCTCGTAATTTTCCAGCCGGTGGTTTTGCCTAAGGAGTTTGTCGGGCCCGAGTCCGACAAACTCCTAGCAGCACCCTCCGCCGTCGTAGAAGTAGGTGGACGCGGATATGTGGATGTCGTCCCGACCCAGTGCAGCGAGCGCCGCAGCGGTCTTGTCGCACACGGCGAGCGGCTGGTTCCGGGTCAGGAAGTGCCCTTTGTTGTCGTCGAAGTAATCGTCATCGCCAAAATAGATTGCTGCCTTCCCGGTAAAGACGCAGGGTCCGTCGGCCGGCATGGGGTCCTTGATGGCGCAGATTTCCACGCTTTCGATGAAGATCAACTGGCCGGTCGGGTAATGGCGCGGGGAGAGCACGCGGTACGGCCGCCTGGCACGCACCTCGATGGTCCCGAAGCCGATGTCAGTCAGGCGCTTGACGTAATCGTCAAGGGGCATCGCCCCGGTCAGGCACAGCGCGCGCAACCGCTCATTGGTCTTCAGGTGCTCCGGGATGGGTGTTTCGCACACCGGGTCGGAGAGGATCAGTCTGCCGTGCGGCTTCAGCACCCGGTACATCTCCGACAGGGCGCGCTCCAGGTCGCGGTCGTGGAAGATGTTGAACAGGCAGTTCTGTGCCGCGACGTCGACCGTTGCATCGGCGATGGGCAGATCCAGCGCGTCACCCTTGCGCAGATCGATGAAGGAGGAATTGAACCATGAGTTCTGCCGTTCGGCGTCCTGGAGATTTTCACGACACGCCGCGAGCATTTCATCGACGACGTCCAGTCCGATTACGCCACCCGTGCGGCGGGAGAAATAGGCGAATTGCAGCACCTCCATTCCGCCGCCGACACCCACATAGAGTATGGTCGGACTGTTGACGAGATCGCGCGGATGGACCGTGCTGCCGCAGCCGTAGTTCATGGCGAGCATCTTCCTGGGAATCGCCAGTTCAGGAAGTTGCCAGACGGGTGTGGTAGTGCAGCAAAGACCCGGTTGCGGATTGAGAGCCGCTTTCTTGTAGACATCACGCGTCGTAGACAGGTAGGAGGTATCCATATTCGCTCCACATCAACTCACAGGGAAAACACCGAGCAAGCCATATATCAATGCGCCAATTGCGGCCGCGACCGGTAAGGTCAGTAACCACGAAGCGAGGATGCCGCCCACTACACTCTTGTCGGCGGAGCCGTTCGCAAGGCCAATCCCGCTGATCGCGCCCACGGCAACGTGGGTGGTCGAAACCGGGAGGCCGTAGCGGCTCGCGAGTATGACCAGCATTCCGGTGACCATGTTCGCCGCGAGCGCCTGCCCGTCATTCATGCGGGCGATTTTCTTGCTCATGGTAACCGCGACCTTCCTGGCGTTCAAAAGTCCGCCGACCGCCATGGCGGCCGCTATCGCCAACATGCCAAGCTCGATGTGCAGCGCATCGACCACCAGCAGAAGGCCGACGATCTTCGGCGTATCGTTGAGGCCCCTGGCGAAGCTGACACTGCCAGCGCTGAGATGGTGAAGCCCGTTGACCAGCCCCTGGGCAGTGACGCCGAAGAGCCTGCCGTTGTATCTTTCGACACAATCGTTCTTCGTGCCGACGGAAATATCAACGCCCACTGCCGCCGGAGTGGGCATGGTGTATTGCTGCAGGTTTGCGTTGTACTGCAATTGCCGAATCGGGATGAATTGTTGCGCGCCTACGCAAACGCAGCTTTCGCGCTTGATGCCGAGACGGCCGGAAAGGCTGCGCAGTGCCCGGTAGAAGGGGATGGTCAGCAACACTGCGAGGGCGGGGCCCAACAAGAGCGGCGCGAAAAAGCCTGAGGCCAGATAGGAGAGATTCAACTGCGATCCGACCGCCACGAAGCCGGTGCCGGCCAGGGCGCCAATCAATGCATGCGTCGTGGAGACGGGAAACCCCAGCAACGTTGCCAGGAAAACCGTCGCACCGGCGCCGGCGGCCACCGCTAGTAGAAAGTCGGGGGAAGCTGCAACCGCGTCCGGCACCAGCCCCTTGCCCGAAAACGCATGAACCAGCGCCTCGGCAAAGTACACCGAGCAGATCGCTCCCGCGAGCGTCGTGATCGTGGCCAGCGCAAGCGCGCTCCTGTAGGAGGCCGCATTGCTGCCAAACAGGGTGGCGACGCCCTTGAAGTTATCGTTCGCGCCGTTGGCATAGGCGACAAACAGCGTGGTCAGGAAGAGCAGGGCTATGACAAGCACGGTTTCCCCTGTTGCTTACGGTTTTAAAGATGGATTCAAATCAGGCGGCGAGCGCGCCGCCGCAGCTCGAGCCCTGTCCCGCGGTGCAGCCGTAACAATGATCCTTGACGACGATGGGGTTGCCGCTGAGATCGGCGCCGATCAACTCCCTCAGGTGCACGCGCGGCTTGCCCTTCCAGGCGAGCGGCAGCCCCAACATCTGGTTGAAATCGCAGTCGTAGACATAGCCGCGCCAGTCGACGCTCATCAGGTTACGGCACATCACGGATTCGAGGTTCTCCGGCTGGTAGGCGTTCTTCAGCAAATCCATGTATTTCTCGAACTGGCCTTTTGAAATCAACATGCTGCCAAAGCGCTGGATCGGCATGTTGGTGAGCACGTAGAGCCGGTTGAAAGCGATGCCGAATCTCTCGCCCAGGTTCCGGTGGTAATCCTGCTCGAGCCTGTCCTGAGCCGGCGGCAGCGCCGGCCCCTGTGGGTTGTAAACGAGGTTGAGCGTAAGCTTCGTGCCGGGCTTGCCGTATCCGTAGCGATTGAGCGTCTGCAGGCAACGGATGCTCGTTTCGAATACCCCCTTGCCGCGCTGGCGGTCGACGTTTTCTTCGAGGTAGCAGGGCAACGAGGCGACGATTTCCACTGTGTGGTCGGTGAGGAACTGCGCGAGGTCCTCCTGACCGGGCTGTTCGAGGACGGTGAGATTGCAGCGGTCCATGACATGCACGTCGAGTTCGCGCGCGGCCGTCACGAGCATGCGGAAATGAGGACTCAGTTCTGGTGCGCCGCCGGTAATGTCGAGCGTTTTCACCCCCGAAGCCTTGAGAAAGGCGATCACCTCGAAGAGGGTCTCCCGACTCATCATCTCGGTGCGCGTCGGTCCGGCGTTGACGTGGCAATGTACGCAACTCTGATTGCACTTATAGCCGACATTGACCTGCAGGGTTTCAAGCTTCCCGCGACGGATAGCGGGAAAGTCGCTGACTTCAATCAACGGCAGCGTGGCGTGCATTTATGCATTCTCCATGCGATTTCGTGACATCTACAAATACGGCGCGGCGGATGGTGTTACGGCATTGAAGGTTCTCACGTTAGTCGCACATTCCAGTGTAACCTTACGGATGGTGTCTGTTCTTGGATGCTTACCGCTTCGATTGCCAAGCTGGATTAATAGTTCCATTTGCAATCTCCAGGAGGCAGAACCCCTATTCTTCGGAATGTCGATATCAATTAATGGCGGCAGCCGGCGAGAAGTAACCAAGAGCAAAGTCCCGCACCGGGAGTTGCTTTCTGGAATGATTATTCTATAATAAGAGCCGGCAAACAAGGAACGTAAATTGTCCCGTCCGAAATCATATGACGAAACGGCGCTCCTTGATCGAGCGATGGAGACTTTCTGGTCGCGTGGCTACGACAGGACCTCGATCCAGGACCTGGTCGGGCAGACCGGCGTTAACCGCGCCAGTCTGTATGGTGCGTATTCCGACAAGCGGACGCTTTTCGTCGCTGGCATCAGGCGTTATCTCGATCTGGTGGTGGAAGACAATGTCGGTCGTCTCCTGAAGATCGAGCCGGCGGGCGAAGCGGTCAGGCAATTCTTCCTGAGGCTTGTTGAGGCGCCGATCGATCGCATGCGGCGGGGATGTTTGCTCACCAACTCGGCGATCGAATTAGGCGCGGAAGATGGGGAAGTGGCCGCTTTGATACGCGGGGCTTTTCGGCGGGTTGAGCAAGTGTTCTGCGCACGTCTGATTGAGGCGCAAAAAGCAGGCCAACTGGCGGAAGGCGTGCAGCCGAAGGCGCTCGCGGGCCTGTTAATAACGGTTTTGCAGGGAATACGGGTGATGTCACGGGTAGGGGTTGACCGGGACACCATCCGGGAGGCCGTAATGAGCGCGCTATCTGGCATCAAAGTCACGCAAAGCGGTCAAAGCGCGAGGGGCGTTCAATCGCGGTTGAGGACCGCAGCCGCCGCCACGCGAGTCCGCAGCAGGCGAACCGGGTAAGCGGCCGTGGGCCGTAAATTTTTTTGCTCTTTTTGGAACATTCGTTCCATTTTACTGCGAAGGAGGTGTACGTATGAGCAAGTTGATGCCTCGCCAACCCGTTCCGGCGCTTGAAGTGGAAAGCGTCCGCGGCGGCCGCTGGACGCTCGCCGGGCAGAATCCCCAGAACTTCACGATGATCGTGTTCTACCGCGGATTGCACTGCCCGATCTGCCGCAAGTACACGAGCGAGCTAAACGGCATGATCGAAGAGTTCAACAAGCGCGGTGTATCGATCGTTGTCGTGAGCACCGATACGAAGGAACACGCCGAGGAGGCAAAAGCGAAGTGGGGCCTCATGAATCTTACGGTTGGCTACGGTGTGCCGATAGAGGTCGCGCGCGAGTGGGGGCTCTACATCTCCACCGGCCGGGGCATGACGTCGGCGGGGGTGGAGGAGCCGCCGCTGTTCGCCGAGCCGGGCCTGTTTCTGGTGAAGCCGGACGGCACGCTCTACTGGGGATCTATCTCGACCATGCCGTTTGCGCGGCCACACTTCGGCGAGATCGGGCAGGCCATTGATTTCGTCCTTTCCAAGAACTACCCGGCCCGAGGCGAGACCTGATGTTGCGTGACCCGCGTGCAAAGTGGCTGTAACAACCTGGACTTCAAGGAGGATCTGATGGCAACGCAAGTACTTTCCGAAGAGCAGCTCGATTTATCGAAGCCCATAATTCGCAGGAAGGCGATAACCGCGAAGAACGAAGCGACGCTACGTACCGAAATCGATTGCGGAGAATTTGGTTTGCTCGTGACTGACGAGCCGGTACCGCACGGCGGGACGGGCAAAGGTCCGTCCCCGCTCCAGACCGTACTGGGCGCGTTGTGCGGTTGCGAGTCGGTGACCTTCTGCCGGACCGCCAAGGAAATGGAATTTCAATACCACGGGATCGACTTTGAGGCGATGTATGCGATCGACATCCGGGGACGCATGGGTGAACGGTCGGTGCGCCCGCACTTCCAAAGCATACGCGTGCAGGCAATAGTCCATACCGACGAACCGGAGGACCGGTTGCGTGCCGTGGTCGAGGAAACCGAGGCGCGCTGCCCGGTTTACAACCTGCTCAAGGACGCGAAAGTCAATCTCGAGATGTTGTGGGTGCGGCGAGGCGGCGCGGGATGAGGTTGCCTGACGGCGAATGAAATATGTTGACGATACCGAGGAGGGATTATGGCGAGAATATCACCCGCGCCAGCCGACCGGCTGGCTGAATTCGCGCGCAAGCACTTGGCTGCGTCAGGATGGACGCCCGGCGTGCACGTGCCATAGCGACGCGGCGACGGGCGAAATGATCCACAACCAAGTGCACCAAACTGGTGCGGGCGTCGAATATCAAGGGTTAAGGAGACAGTGATGAACACCTTGTAACGCTTACCGGTCGCGCTCCTTTTTTTGAGGCTTGGCGTATTTGTCGTAATGCTGATGTGGACACTCGACAAACTGGTGAAGCCTGAACATGCCGCCAACGTCTTCAAGAAATTCTATTTCATCAGCGGCTTCGACCACAGCATATTCCTTGTGATCGGCATCGTGGAACTCGTGGTCATACTTGCTTTTGTTGCCGGGTTCATGAAGCGCTGGACCTACGGCATCGTGCTGTTGCTGCACGCAGTATCCACATTGTTCTCGTTCGGAAGCTACCTGAATCCGTGGTCCAATCTGCTCTTCTTCGCGGCATGGCCGATGCTCGCGGCATGCTTTGCTCTGTATTATCTCCGCGACGCGGACACGCTGTGGGTCGTGGATAAACCGAAAGCGCCGATGCCGGATCGTGCGTAGCGAAGACAGTTGTTATTGACAATCAGGAGTATCGACTCGATGGTTCGTCTCGCTGACCTCACCGATGGAGAACGTGATTTTCTGCTGGGCAAGCTCAAGGAGTTATCGGGTTTCGACGGCCGCCCCTGGGTCACCGGTCCCCCGATCAACAAGCGGCGGGTAGCGATCGTCACCACCGCGGGCATCCACCGCGTCGGAGACCGCCCGTTCGCCGACGGGGCTGCGGCAGCCGACTACCGGGTCATACCTGGCGGCGTGAGCGCTGGTGATCTCGTCATGAGCCACCTGTCGTCCAATTTCGACCGCACCGGCTTCCAGCAGGACGTCAACGTTGTTTTTCCCATCGACCGGCTGAAGGAATTCGCTGCGGAAGGGGTGATCGGCACGGCGGCGGACTTTCACTACTCATTCATGGGAGCGGCGCCACCCCGCAGTCTTGAGCCGAAGGCGCGACAGCTCTCTGCGCTCCTTAAAAAAGACCGGGTTGACGCTGCGTTGCTCACGCCAGTCTGACCGAACTGCACGGGCGCCGTGGGCGCCCTCGGCCATTATCTCGAGGAAGAAGGTGTGGCGACGACGCAGATCTCGCTGGTGCGCGAGCACACTGAAATGATGAAGCCGCCGCGCGCGCTGTGGGTGCCGTTCATTCTCGGCCGGCCGTTCGGCGTGCCCAACGACGCGACGTTCCAGCGACGCGTGTTGCTGGCCGCGTTGAGGTTGTTGGAAGCGCCGAGCGGTCCGGTGCTCGAAGACTACTTGGAAGAGGCGCCACATCCACCAGACGATGAAGTGGAGTGGTTCGTTTGCCCGGTGAGCTTTAGCCGTCCACCAGGTGAGGACGGTCTTGCTGGTGCATTGCAAAACGAAATCGCCGAGCTCGCGCCATGGCACGATCTCGCCAGAATAGACCGCGGGCGGACTACGGTGGCCTTGAGCGGCCTGACCCCGGAAGCGGCGGCGAAGTTCGTTACGAATTTCATCGCGGATCCGGCGATGCCGAGTTATCGCGAGGATCTCACTCCGGTACTCGCGTTGAGACTCGTCTGCCAAGATCTCAAGGCCTACTATTTCGAGGCGGTAGCGGCTCAGCCCGGCGTGCGTGCAGCGTTTGAAGCGCAAACGTGGTTCTGGCACGATACCGCGGCAGGCAAGGCGTTTTTCAAGCTCCGGGAGGCGTGCTTGAGAAGCGACGATGAGTCGGTGCGACGCTTCGGCGCCAAAGGCGTGGTGCCCATGGCGGTGACACCGCGACCCGCTGAACAGACGTGAGGCCGAACCTCGGAGCAGCGTACCGGCATGCTCTCATTGTGAGCCGGCGGCGGCGTCACATCAACATCTGCTCCAGCTGTTTGACTGCCCGCAGGGAATCGGCGACCACGATGTAGCTTCCCGACCGTAACGGGCTCACGGCCGCGGTCCGGTCGCGGTATGCAACGACCACCCGCGGACCCAACGACTGTTCGGGCACCAGGATCAGTGTGACCTGGCCGAACGGCGTTTGCAACACCAGGTGCTCGCCCTCGCCGCTCGGCACCGGGCACTTGCCGAGATAGCGCACCGTCGTGCCCTTGGCCGGCAGCTTCAATCCCAGCCGCATCAGCGCGCTTCTCATCACCGCCGGGTCGCCGCTCACGTTTTCCTTGAGCAACTGCGGTTCGTGATCGAGCACGTAGGAGATCGCCGCAATGGCGGCGTGTCCTTCCCCCACGGCGGCCGACGTTGCGATGCGTTCTTCATCGCCGATATCCGCACGGTGCAAATGGATCACCACGCCGATCGCGATGATCAACGAGGCTGCAAGCGCCCAAATACCGAAACCGAACCCCCCGAACCGCGCCGGCTCACGCACCTTGTGGCGTAGCAATACCCGGTCTGCCAGCGCCTCCGGCACCGGCACCATTGCTGCGTCGTGGATCCTGGCGTCAAAATCTTCCACTTCGCGCGCCAACGCCGCGCACTTCGCGCATCGTGCCATGTGCTGCTCCTGTGTGCGTGTTCTTTCCCGTGGATTGGCGAGAGTCGTCCGCCGAAATTCAAAGCAAGTCATCATCGCACCTTCTCCTTACGCTCGGTCGCCTGCCCGGTCAGCTTGCGCAGGGCGAGCCGGGCGCGCGTCAAGCGCGTCATCACCGCCCCTTCGCTGATGTTCATCGTCCCGGCAATCTCCGAGCAATTGAATCCGCCCAAAACCTGCAGCAGCAGCGGCTCGCGATAGCTTTTCGGCAATGCCTCTATCGCGTCGCGCATCTCGAAACTTTCATAGGCGTTCATGCTGCCGCTGTCCACGACCTCATCGAGTTCCTGTGTCTCGTCAATTTCGATGCGCTTCTTCTCGAACAACCGAGCGTGTTCGTTTCTCAGTATGGTGTAGAGCCAGCTTTTCACCGCCTTGTCATCGCGCAACCCTTCCCAGCTTTGCCACGCCCGCGTGAAAGTTTCCTGCACCAGGTCTTCAGCCAGGAAGCGTTCGCGGCACAGCCAGTATGCGTAGCGGTAAAGCTCCGCGGAAAAGGCCCGCACCACATTTTCGAACTTTGACTGCCTACCTTCAAATAGCACGGCTGGCGTTTCCCGCGAGTTATGGTTTCATCCATGAACCGATGCGTCGGTCCAGCGGCGATGGCAAGCAATCCGCTTTTGGATCAACTGTACGGCTCATGAATTTTCCGCTGAGCTCCGTCCGCGTGCCTTTAATCCGTGGAGGATGACTGATCGGGCCACGCCCCGCCTAGCGCCGCATCATGCCTGACTTGCAGCTGCGAACATCCCGCCAACGCGGTGATCAACAACACCGCCAAGATAACACCGAATCGCTTCGCACTCATGTTCTTGCCTCCAAGTCAATTTCACTGGATCTCCCCGGCGATTCGCCGGGGAACCGTACGGCCATAGGCCCAAATTGATCAATACTCCCGCGGCCGTTACTCAATAGACCGTGCAGAGGAGCGAAACCTTACGTCACATAGCGCACGGGACAACGTACGTGAACGGTCGATTTCTGCCAGAAGCGATATCTCAGATTTGCTGCGCGGTGGGTGCATGCAAATGCGCGTCGTCTTTTGCCTCCCACACCAGGCGTTTGTAATCAAGCCCGGATTCGATCGTGGGCTTCACCACTGCGAAAAACGGCGAGATATCGAAGTCCCGGGGCGCAAACAGGCTGTAATGCCGGATGTGCAGAATTTCCTGCACGCAGTCGTCGCATCCGGGGCGCGGCGCCGGACGGGTTTCGACTTGCGGCAGGATCGGGTAACCCACAGACTGGAACAGCTGCGCGATCATCGTCGAGCAGATGGCGCGTGTCGGTTCACCGCTGCCCAGCGCCAGCATACGCCGCCGCCAGCGCACCGGCACCGGTGGTGTCGGCAGCAGATAACGCACGAGATCGATTACATTCTTGAGGTCGTAGGTATGCCCAATACGCGCGACCGCAGACTCGATGATATGGCGGCAGTCGACTTCGCTCAGTCCGACCGGACGGCAAATCCGTGTATGAAAATGGTGGTAACGGCTGAGTCGAACAGCGCACACGCCCTGCAGTAGATCAGCCTCGACCAGTACCGGCGGGTCCGGATCGTTCCGAAAACCCGGCAGGGCGTCGCCGATGTAGAGCGCGGCATGCGACCACGTCGATTGAGTCAAATACTTGATCGCGGTGCTGATGCGGGTGTTGCCTTCCACCAGCAGCACGTCGCACGGGTGCAACGTGCGGTGCAATTGCCCCGGATCGCTGGTAGCAAGCGGCTCATAGTTGCTGATCGGCTGCGCGAGATAGCGCGCAAGGGCGCGACCCAGGATGTTGAAAACGCCGTTCATCCGTTATTCAGTGAACATAGCCCGATTGCTATCTGCGGGCCTGCATCGGCGCCGCGTATACTTCGGACTGCGGGTTGAATGCGAGCCACGCAAACGCGAAATGCACGCCGCTGTCTGCCGGCTTCAGGCGCGTTTCCTTCAGCGTTCCTGCGATTGCGCGACCAAAGATGTCCCACTCCGAACCCGTTTCACGGTCGAGTATGCGACCGTCGCGCCGCTCGAATGAAAGCAATCGCTGCCCCGCCTTTCGGCTGTACGCTGCTGCTGCCGGGATTCGCCGCGAGTCCCGAATGATTTCAGCGTCGAGCGCGGAAAGCAGGCCTTCCTGACTGAACACGGCGATGGGTTCTCCACCCACTTCGTCGTTGATAACGGGCGTTGCGGCGATTGCGGCAAAAGGATATATGCGTGTCTTCCCGCCATGGGTCACACCAAGTACGCGCTCCATCGCGGGAAGCCGCGGGTCAACCGGGTCGCTGAACAGGAACGGGATGTCTCCAATGCGATCGTAACCACGGTAGGGGTTCTTGCCATACGGCCTGACGAATCCTGTCTGTCGTGACAATACGCGACCTTGCGGAAACGCCCGGCGAAACTCCTGGAACGCCGCGATCGTCGAGGCAACCTGGACCAGCGCAAGTCCGGCATGCTTCCCGACGATGCCCTTGCCGGTGAACTGCTGCCACCAGCTCTCGGTCTGGCGGTCGTACATGACGAGATCGCTCTTGCGGAGCTTGCCGGTGGCGCCGAAATCAAACACAACGCCTTCCACCCGCCGATCGAAGACGATGGAGGCGTTGCACAGCGGGCAGAATGTAACCGCAACCGGCATGCCGCCCACGGTGTCATTGACGATCTCGTGAAACATCAGGATCTGCAGCGGATAGGCGCGCGCGTCACCGTTCAACTCCAACACGATCACCGGCTCGCGCCGATCGAGCCACTTTCCGGCCTCGTCGGGCGTCACGAAACGAGGCTGGTCGATCGCGGGGATGCCGTCCTTCGGAGGGCCGCCGGACTGGATCTCTTCCAGGCGAACGGTGTGCTGGCTGAAATCGGTCCGGGGCCATTCGCTCTTCCATTGCGGATCAGATGAAACGGCGGCGGCCCATGCGCATAGCGCCGCGACTGCAGTCCACCGTATGTAGCGGACAGCGGGCTTCATTTTGAGAGTTCGCATCGATCAGGTCTCTTTCAGTCCATCAACCAGGTGCGGCACCAGTCGCACCGCGGGAGCATCCTGCGCTTCAGCCTCCTGGCTGGTTTTTCAAGCCAAACCAGGGCCGCAGTCTTACACCAATCGCTGTGCCTCCAAGCGCGGCGACGATCCACACCCAGCCGTGCAGACTGGTGGAGGCCACGCCCGAAAAAAACGCGCCAATGTTGCAGCCGTAGGCGATGCGCGCGCCGTACCCCATTGCCAGCCCCCCGACCACCGCCGCGGTGAGCGACGCTGCGGAAAACGATGCCTGGGGCCTGAATCGTCCGGCGACCCCTGCCGCCGCGAGCGCACCCAGCACGATTCCGATGTCCGTCACCGAGGTCACGTCCTCGAAAATGCTGCTCTCGAGCGCCCTGCGCTGAAAATCCCCGTTCCAGAACGCGCTCGCATCGGGTTGCCACCCGAACGGCAGCGCGGCTTTCGCGCCCCACAGCGCAAAGGCCCACGTGATGCTCCACGGATGCCCGGCGACGAGCAGCACCAAGAACGCCAGGACGGCGAGTAATGCCGCGCCGACCAGTAGCGTGTAGTCTCCGCCGAGCACGCTGATCCGTGGTCGTGGGCGCTCCGCGTTTCCACGCGCAACCCGCCCGAGCCATGCCCAGGCGGCGGCGCAAATCCCCAACTGCAACGCCACCGCCAGGGTCCACCCTAAGTGCTCGCCGAGCACGATTTCGCCGCGCGACGGGAGGCGCTCCCACCAACTCATATGCAAGCTCGCCCAGAACGATCCGGCGCAGAAGAACAGGAGCACGACGAGCATTCTGACGCTTCCGCCGCCCGCGGTGAAAAGCGTGCCGGAGCCGCAGCCTCCGGCAAGCTGCATCCCGAGGCCGAACAGGAAGGCGCCTGCCACCACCTGCATTCCCACCGGCGCGACAGCCCCTGAGATCGAGTGACCGAAAGCCGAGCCTGCCGCCAACACCGGGGTAAACAGGACGGTGGCAAGCGCAAGCATCAGGAGCTGCGCCTGCAGTCCCGCCGTCTCGCGATTCAGCATGAACGCCCGGTATGCCGAGGTAAAACTGAACGAGGTCAGGTAGAGCGTGCCGCCGAGCGCCATTCCGAGGAGGAGAAGCACACGCATCCGCCAGCCTTCACCCGGGAGTGAGACCAGCAGCAGACCGCCAAGCGCCAATCCTGCGGCGGCTACCGCGTATTGGGGATGCGCCGGCGCGACATCCGGCGCCTTACCCGCCAGTTGCGTCGCGAACGATGTTCTGGAAGACCACATCCAGTTCCTTCGCTATTTCGTCGAGCGCGCGGTTCCGGTAAGGAGCAAACACGGCGCTCGGCGCGCGATAGGTCAGGTTCGCCGTGCCATCGGCGTTTTCCGTAATATAGACGCGCAGCGGTGCTTCGATCCCGGCCGGTACGCTCGCTTCGAGCATGCGCACCGCATAGTCGTTCCGAAACACCATCAGCACGGCGTTACCTGGAATTTTCACGCCACGTGCCGCTGCCCCGCGGCTCGCGCTTGCCTGCGCTACCAATCCCATCTTGTGGTTGCCGACTGCCTTCTCCACGCGGTTCACCAAAGCATCGAAGCCGTATTGGGTCTTGATGGTTACCGTTCCCGGCAATGGATCTGGACGATCAGCGGCTGCTGCGCCTGCGACTATCAGCGCAGCGAAAACAGCTATGCTCCATCGCGCGCCACCGCATATGATTTTTCCGGGCGGGATGTTGTGATGTTTCATGCGCCACCGGCCGTCTCTCCGGTCAGCGAGAATTCGCGGTCGGTGGGCGATGCCGCCTTGATATGCAGCGTTCCCGCTCCCTTTAGCCCCTTGAATTTCCCGGTGCCGCCGACGATTTCCCAGAAACCGTTTATCATGATTTGGATCCTTGTGATATGAAGGGAAAACTACCGCCGATGAAGCCTGCATTTTTTCGAGGGTGGACGTCTGATTATTTCACAACCAGCCGGTAATCGGGCGTGGTGTTGAGCGGGCACGAATAGAGGTATTCGCCTGGTTTGAGTTCGATCTCGTAATCTTTGGCGCGCCCCGGCGTGAGACCACCGCCGGAGACGCTGGGCAGGGTGATGCGGCTCACGGTGGAGGCGCCGCGCAGCCAGAAGCCCAGCTCGTAAGGAACGTTCCTGTTGGTGACGCGAAACACGTATTTGCCGGGCTTGAGCGCGAGCGGCTTCGCCTCCGCCACTCGCTGCGCGCCAGTCTTGGCATTGATCGCCTCGCAGTCCTTGATGGAGCGGGACGTGTAGCCGCGGTCCTTGCCGTCTTCGCTCTCAAGAAACTGGCACGGCAGTTGTGTGAGCTCGATCACTCGCGGCGCAGCCGCCGCCGGTGCCGACAGGGCGAGGAGAATGGCGGCGGCCAGCCCGCATGCGGCGGGCATCCGGCCGAAGCGATGCTTTCTTAACCTCCCCTCCAGGAACGTCGGTGCGCCGCTCATCTGCGCCTCGATTCCGCGGCGAGCGCCCGCACGCTCTGCACCGTCTCCTCTACCGAGATCGGCAGGTAACCCGTCACCCCTAGCGCCCGGTCCTCCAGCACTTCGCTCCCGGGATGCGCGCGCGCCCAGTTGGCGATGACCTGGTCACGGTGCCTGAGCAGGGCCTCAATATGGGGCCGGAACAGCACCATCATTGCCCCGATCCAGCGGTTGACCGGCCACGACGGAAAGGCGTGCTCGATCTGGAAGCGCGGCAGCAGCGCAATCACCTCCGCCGCCGAACGCCAGGCACCGCCGCAAACCCAGTGATTGGTAGCAAACAGGCCGATCGGCCAGCCGTAGTCGTCCATGGAGATCGCGATGAGATGCACGGGTTCACCACTATCGGGACCGTCCCCCGCAGGCGAACCGTCGGGGTTCCCGTTACCCACCCTCAGAAACGTGTGAAAGTGCCCGTGTTCCCCGGGGCGGTGTGCGTGGTAGTAATACTGGGCGCGGGTGTCCGGATCGTAAACGTCCTCCTTCGGGTAGTGCTCGTATTCCACGAACTCGCCTTGGCCGCGCAGGACCTCGCTCACCAAGTTGATGCCGCCGCGCTCAAGCACGCGCCTGCACTCCGAGGCTTCGACTCCCGCCATCAGCATGGCGCGCAGGCGCCTTGCCGGAAGCTCGGCGACAAGCGGGACCCGCAGTTCCGGCAGATCAACCGGCCGAGGCGCCGATCGAAGCTGCCCGCTACGGTGCAGACTTTGCGTTAACATTTTCCTGGCTCCGCGCAGACCATGCAAAAAGACGAGGCAGCCAGGTTACCCTGGCTGGCCTCGAAAGCAACGCTCGCTGCGTTGCAGGGGGAAGTATTATCCTTGCTACTTCTTGGTTGCGCAGGGGTTTTTGGCCGCGCACGGATTCTTGGCTGCGCATGGGTTCTTGGCTGCGCAGGGATTCTTCGCGGCGCAGGGGTTGGCTGCTGCGGCCTTGCCCGGTTTGAACTTCTTCTGCACGTCCGCGGTATACGCCGTCAGCGCTGCAAGCTCGCGCGATTCCCATTTGAACGGCTTGGTGGCCATCGGCACCACCATGCAGAGCTGCACCATCTCGTCGAGGTGCACTTGCTTGAGCCCGCCCTTCTCCTTCGCCATCGCGACCTGGTGCGGATACGGCTTCGCGAAACTGGGGGCAAACGCCGCGTTCCCGGTGTGGCAGGTGTTGCACGACAGGCCGTTGGTGCTGAGCTTGGTATCCTTCCAAATCGCCTCGCCTTCCTTGACCAAAGTCGCGTGGTCGGCCTTGAACGGCTTGTAGCCCTTGGGGCGCGTCACCAGTTTGGAATCGACCTTGCCGCCTGCTGCGCAGGGATTTTTCGCGCTACACGGGTTCTTCGCGGCACAGGGGTTTTTGGCGGCACACGGATTTTTGGCTGCGCACGGATTAGCGGTTGATCGCGCTGCGGGCGGCTTTGCGCCGACAGGACTGCACGGATTAGCGGCAAATGCGCTGGTTGCCCCCAAGGCAAGCGTGAGAAGACCGGCCGCAGCCAGCGACTTCGCCAGCGGATTCAAATGACGGTTCATTTTCGATCCTCCTGTGTCCCGTTAACGTTGGTTACTTTGCGGCGCAGGGATTTTTCGCTGCACACGGATTCTTCGCCGCGCACGGGTTTCCCATCGTCTTTTTCGCGCCAGATGTCTTTACGGCGCAGGGATTTTTGGCGGCGCACGGATTCTTCGCCGCGCATGGATTGGCCTGTGCCTTCGATGACTGCGGCTTGGCGCTACAGGGGTTGCAAGGGTTCGCCGCCATTGCCACCGGAGTCCCCAAGGCGGCCGCGATGAAACCGCTTGCAACCAAAGACTTGATGCTCGATTTCGAATGCAACTTCATTGTGACTCTCCTCTCAAGTTATTGATGAAACGACACTTCCTCTCTGGAGTATGGAACCAGTCTCTCCACTGAATCTTTCAGGTAAGACCGGACATCCACGCGAAACCTTACAAAGCTTTCCGGATTCGGTGACTTTCCCGGCGCACGACGACGTTATTGAGTCGTTTGAGTCTTCCAAACCTTACAGTGGTGTGATTCGATCATTTTGCGAGCCATGCAGTAAGGATCCGCGCCCTCCGGCGATCTAATGCTTATGAAAGGCCCCGATCTTCAGCAGCACCAAGCGAGCCGAACACGAGATAAGCGAACAGCGACCACAGGTCGAAATGCCATGTCGCAGACTCAGGCGGGTATCATGGACTTCCGGTGGAATTTGTGGCGACCGCTCCTCGACTGCAAGCTGTGCCGTTCGATCGCGTTTTCCGTCTTCGTGCTGATTCTCGCCATCGAGAGCATCATCCTTATCCCTTCTTCGCTTAACTTCTACAACAATGAACTGCGTCGCCTCGAGGAAAAGGCGGTCGCGACGGTAAATGCGGCCCTCATGATCGACGGGCAGCTGCAGCCCGAGCGGCTCCAAGTCCAGGTTTCGGGGCTGCTGCGTGATACTCAGATCCTCGGCTTGAGCGTTCTTCGCCGTGACGGCTCAATACTTTCTCACGCCGGAGATGCCGACTTCGGAGATTTCAAATTCGAGGTGGTGCTGCAAGATCCGTTTCAGATTGCGCGGCGCCGCATCCGGAATGGCAGGTGCTACGACATCGCCTGGAGCCGGAACATCAACGGTACGCCCCTGATACTGCTCGCGCGGATGGACAGCTCTGGGCTCAACACCGCGCTGGTCGCCTTTGTGCTGCGCATTGCCGGGCTGGTCGCACTGATCGTTGCCGTCGTCACGAGCGGAACGATGCTCGTGCTTTATCGCTCGGTGCTGAATCCCATCCTCCGGCTGCGGGGCAGCATGCTGGCTGCGGCGGCCAATCCCAACCGGGCGCACGACTTTCGAATCAGCGAGCGCCCGGGAGATGAGCTCGGCGACGTGTTCGAAGCGCACAACCAGATGCTGCGCAGGGTAGCGGAGAGCAAGCTCGCCGACCGCCTGCGCGCTGAGGAGCAGGCGCGCTTCCTCGTGCGCCACGACACCCTGACTGGGCTGCCGAACCGCACATTCTTTCTCGAACACCTGCGCCAAGCCCTGCAGGCGGCATGTCAACGCCGCGAAAACGTTGTGGTTTTCGTCGTGAATCTCGCCGCATTCCGAGCCATCAACGACAGCCTGGGCCAGGCGGCCGGAGACCGGGTATTGCGCGAGGCTGCCCGACGACTGAACGAAGGATTGCAACCCCCGCTATTCGTCGCCCGCTTGGCTGGCGACGACTTTGGCATCGCTTGGGCCGGACCGATCCCGCCCTCAGACTCCGCAGCGCAGGCTGAGCAGATTCTGGCGAAGTTGAGCCACCCGATCAACCTGAGCGGCACCGAGGTGCGATTGCAAGCAAGGATCGGAATTGCGCATTCCAAAGGCGATTGCGTCGATCCCGAAACGCTGCTCCACGACGCCAACCTGGCGTTGAGCCGCGCTCGCGATGACGCCCAAACCAGGTACCAGTTTTTCGCGCCGTCCATGACGGAGGAAGCACGCCGGCGGCAGGAAATCGAGCGGGAGCTCAGATACGCGCTGGAGCACGAGGGGTTGCAGCTTTTTTACCAGGCCAAGGTTGACCTCGGTTCCGTCGAGGATGAGCCGCACCTTGCTGCGTGTGAGGCCCTGATACGCTGGCGCCATCCGACCTGGGGCATACTTTCGCCCGCACAATTCATTCCAATCGCCGAAGCCACGGGCCTGATCCTGCGGTTAGGCGATTGGGCGCTGCACGCTGCCTGCGCACAGATTTGCAGCTGGCAAGCAGAGCACCGGACGCCACCTCGGATTGCGGTAAACCTATCGGCTGAACAGTTCCGCGACCGGGATCTGCCGGAACGCGTAGGCAGGATCCTGCAGGCATGCGGGACAGACCCCGCATTGCTCGAACTGGAGATTACGGAATCCGCGGCAATGGAAGACGCGGCGAATACGATGAAGACACTGTCCGCGTTGCGTAAATTGGGCGTGCGATTGGCAATAGACGACTTCGGGACCGGCTACTCGTCACTCAGCTATCTGCGAAAGTTCGAGATCGACTCGATCAAGATCGACAAGTCATTCGTGGACGATATCAGCCGCGACGCCAACGCGGACGCGATATGCGAGACGATCATCAGCCTGGGACGCAGCCTCGGCAAGCGGGTGGTCGCGGAGGGCGTCGAAACCGACACCCAGCTTGAATTCCTGCGCAGCAGGGGATGCCACGAGGCGCAAGGTTACCTCTTCGGGCGACCGGTTCCTGCGCCCGAATTCGCGATCCGGCTGGCGCGGCACGACTGACAATCGAACACCCGGAAAGTTGCTCCACCTCCGGTTCCCGGTTTAGGCGCGGACGGCCTTTGCTTAAGAACGCAACGCGCCGTTCCACGTTTCATGCGGGACATGGAGTGTAATTGGTTGATTCCTTACACCCACGAGACAGATTTTTCCCCGTAAGGATTTGCCTTCGCGCCCTGTCTAATGAGTATGGCGACGTTGAACGAGATTGCGAAAGCGATGTGGCTTAAGCGGGCGCCAGTTTATTAAATCAGTTGCTGAAAGGAGACATGACATGTTGAAGAGAAAACTTGCTGGTGTCGTAGTGGCCGGACTGTTGTTGGGCGCAGGTGCCGTGAATGCAGCGGAGTCGGCATTCCCGGGCAACGCCGATGAGGGTAGCACCGTGTTGCCGGCGCTGAGCACGTATGCCGATCAGCACCGCGGCAAACCGGATCAAAGCGCCGGATCGCCCTTTCCGGCTGCCAGCTTGACCAGGCTGCCTGCGCTGAGCACGTATGCCGATCGCTATCGCGGCGTTCAACACGCAGCGTCCGAGTCCGCGTTCCCGATTTCGAACGCGACGGACTAAGCCGCAACCTCGGAGTGGTACAAGGGCGATATCCGGCGGCTGAGCGCTCGCACGAGCTCGATAAGTTCCACAGGCTCGGTATTGCCCACCTTGTTGAACGAAGCGGGCGCGTCTCAGTAAGAGGCGCAACGCTCAAAGGCGCGGGCGACGGGCTTGAGTCCGTCGCCTGTGCGCTCTCTGTTGGTAGAAGAACCAGGCATCGGTGCAAGAGCTGCAGGCCATCCGTTCGATCGCCGATGATCCTGCTGTTCGTCGCGTCCGGCGCGGGTGCGGGAAGGTTCGCGAGCGTCCCTTTGCGGCAGCACGCATCGACAGATGGCATCTCTGATCTCGCAGCACGACTCGAATCGGTTTTCCGGTTACAATGCGCCTCTGGTTTCCAGCAATCCGCGCAATGTAAGGCGTGGCATGGCCATCCCGACCGACGAAGACTTGCAGCAGGTACGTTCCTATCTCCTGCGCTATGCGCGGCTCCAACTGCGCGATGCGGCGCTCGCCGAAGACGCGGTGCAGGAAACACTGCTCGCCGCGTTCGATCGTGGCGCTACGTTTTCCGGCAAGTCAGAGTATAAAAGTTGGCTCGTCGGGATCCTCAAGCACAAGATCGTCGATGTGATCCGGAAAAAGTCGCGCGAGCAATCGCTCACTGCTAACGAGGATGCTTCGGAATCCGAGATGATCGAAGGGATGTTCGAGGCCGAGGGTCAGTGGCACCAACTACCGTCCAATTGGGGCAATCCCGAGAAGTCGCTTGAAGACAAGAAGTTCTGGGAAATCTTCGAGCGGTGCCTGGAGTTGATGCCGGCGCGCACCGCGCGCGTATTCATGATGCGTGAAGTAATGGAACTCACCAGCGATGAAGTCTGCGGGGAACTGGCGATTACGCAGTCGAACTTATGGGTCATGCTGCACCGCGCGCGCCTGAGCCTGCGTGGGTGCCTCGAAACCAGGTGGTTTGGCGACGCGGCGAAATAGGACAGAAACCGATGTTGTCCTGCAGGGAAGTCAGCAAACTTTTGTCGGAAGCCCGGGAAAGACGCCTCGGCTTATGGGAACGGATCAGCCTTAAGCTGCACTTGATGATGTGCGGCGGGTGCAACAATTTCCGCAAACAGCTCGATTTCATTGGCAACGCTATCCGGCGTTACCGCGACCGTGATGACTAGCGCGGTTGCGCGCGCTCTCGCCGTCAATCATCAGGTTGCCGCGTCTGGATATCCCCCCGCCAGCGAAGATGCAGAACGAGCCAGGTCAGTGCTGCGATCCCACCAAGCGCCAGCCAAGTCCAAAGCGGCATCGTCAACATCTGGTCACCGAGAACGTTAAGCAAGACGGTGAGTGGCAGGATGCCGATCCCGGTAGCCCATAGGAACGTCCACCACGAAATCTCGGTCAGCGCTGCCGCGTAATTAATCAGGTTGAAGGCGATTACCGGGATCAGGCGGCCGATCAGCAGCGCCACGCCACCGTGCTCTTGCGACCAGAGCGTCAGCTGCTGCTGATGACGGAATGAAAGGACGCGTTGCACGAACGGCCGTCCCAGCAGTCGAACCAGACCGAAAGCCGTAGAAGCGCCGAGCATGGCGCCAATCCATGTGATGACCGTTCCCCATACAGGCCCGTAAACCATTCCATTGGCGATCGTGACGATCTCCGCGGGGAACGGCAGGAATGAGTGAGCCACCATGAGTCCGATCGAGCCCAATACGCCCCAAGCACCCCATGAACGGATCAATGCCACCGTGCCTTCCACGGTGTTGTCGAGGTCGAGCAGCCAGGACGGCGGCAACAGCCACCAAGCGAGGACACCGCTGGTCAGCAGCAAGAGAAGCGCTGCCGCCAGGTAAGCGAAAACGAAGCGATTACGCGACAAAACGATCCTGGTGAAAAAGCTCCTGCTATACAAACCGGCATCCATCCGCCTGGTCGATCAAAGCCGCCGGAAAATCTCAAAACCCACGCGATAACCCAGAGAACGCTCCACTATTTACGAGCGATTCGCAATTAAACCGGGCAAATCGCACGCGTTACCGAATGCGCACTGCTTAAACCCGGCGCGAAGTTACGGCGGAGTCTAGGTTTCTCTCCGGCAGTGGTCAAGCGGCAAGCACATCGGCCTGCGAGGTTTTTTCGCGCGCGCATCGTTAGATGTGCGTCAAGCTGTAAGGTCAACGCTGTGAGGAGCGACCAATTGTCGCAAGACTCGGTGCGGGCAGGCTGTGCCGTAAGGTTTTGACAAGTGTACCGATCTGGCGTGACTGCGCTGGGAGTCCTTGGCTACGTACGACCGAGTCGATCGATGGTGTCCTCGTGCATGACTTACGCGCCCGGAACATTCAACACCAGGAGCGCTGAGTTGCTGATGAATTCCTGACCGCGGGTACACGGAGATATCGTTCACCGCCATTCCGTTAACAATGTGGGCCGACACCTCGAACTGGGAGCGATTTAGGGCAAAGCGGATCGTCGAAACCTTCGAACCATCGAGCCCTGATGCGGGAGACAAATGAAGTGAACGAAATTGTCGATCTGATCTATTCCCTTTTTAGTCGGTTCGGCTATGCGACGGTTTTCCTCGGTGTTATGCTCGATAACGCTGGGTTTCCGATACCCGGAGAGTTGGTATTGCTGATTACCGGAAGTCTGGTCGCGAATCAGGAGTTTTCCTTTGCAGCGGCGGTTGTGGTTGCCGCGGCGGGCGCGTTGCTGAGCGACAGTGGTTGGTATTTCGCCGGCCGTCTCGGTTCGAAACGGTTGATCCGCCTGTATTGCCGGGTCAGTTTTGGCTCCACCGCTTGCCTTGCAAAGACCGAGCGGAATCTGGCGCGCTTTGGGCCTTTCTCACTCGTCTATGCTCGTTTTATACCGGGTTTCAGAACTTTCGCCGCGCCGATGGCCGGGATGTCGGGAGTGCCGTACCGATGGTTCGCGCTCTACGATGGCATTGGTGCGCTGTTATGGGCCACTTTAGGCATCTGGACGGGCTCGGTTTTTGCGCGCGAGTTAACTCTTATCGTAGATCGGTTCAAGGATGTTCAGTTAATTTTTGGTTATCTCGCCGCAACAGGCCTGTTATTGTTTGTCCTGGTTAAATGGTTGGTGCGCGACCGGCATGGCCGTGCGGAAATAGAGTTGAAAACTGAGGTGACTGCGGAGTCGTGGAGTCGAGAAGTTCATCCCGAAAAGTTCGGATAATGTTCCTTGGTTCATAAAATAGAGGAGTTTTTAATGACTGACGTGAAATGGCTTGGCACCTCGTATCCGCATCCGGACAGTCTGCCGCCCGAGTGGTGGGAAAAGATAGGAAGTACCCGCGAGCAGTTCCTCGCGCGGTATGAAGCCGAGGTCCGCGAGCGAGCGCTGCGCGACCAGTCAGCGCCAAAAGTCGGCAAGCCAGCTCCTGACTTCGAGATCGAGCGCCTGACGCCTGCCGGAAAGAGAACCGGTGAAACGTTCCGCCTGGCGTCGACACGAGGCAGGCCGGTCGCGCTCGTTTTCGGATCGTACACGTGACCTCCCTTCCGTGCTCAGGCCGTGCGCCTGAATGAGATATACGAAGAACTCAAAGACCGCGTTCAGTTCTACTGCGTCTACATCCAGGAGGCGCATCCGACGGGAGGCCGGCAATCGGCGCAGAACCTGGTCGATAGCGTGTTGTACGAACAGCCGAAGTCGATCGAGGAGCGGGAAGCGTTGGCGCAGGTCTGTGTGCTCCGTCTTAACCTGAAGATGCCGATGCTGCTGGATAACATGTCGAACGAGGTGGACCGGCTGTATGCCGCGCTTCCGGACCGGCTCTATCTTCTCGACGCGAATGGCGTTGTCACTTTCTGCACGGTCGTCGGTTCGCCGGGTTTCGACGTGCAGGCCTGGTATGCCGCGATCAAACGCCATGTCAATGTTCCTGTCATTTAAAAAACGCGGCGTCGAACTCGAGGCGTGGCTGAAAGCCGCGGGCAATACGTCATCTCCATGGGAGTGGAGCCAATGCGCGTTTTCCTGAGCGCGCGTCATCTTTCACCAGTGCATCAATGATCGGACAGCCGCACCCGCGGCTACCGATCGAGCACTGCGTAACGAGTCCCATTAATGACTTCTGAATTGCCGTCAAATCGGCGATCTTCTCCTCAACCATGGCTAGCTTCTTCTCGGCGAGCGATTTTGTCTCGGCACAATGCTTCCCGTCCGAAAGCCCGAGCAGAAGCGCGACTTCATCCAGAGAAAATCCCAGCGCCTGAGCACGCTTGACGAAGCGTACGCGCTTCAGGTCATCGGCGGAATAACGCCGGATACTGCCGTAATCCCGCTTAGGCAGAGGTAACAAGCCGATCCGCTGGTAATAGCGGATGGTTTCAACGTTCACCCCCGCCGTTTCGGCGAGTTGCCCGATTGTGATCCCGGTCCTGGGAGTTGCTGGTTTCAACATAGCCCTTGACTCCGTACTTGAGTACGGAAGTAAGGTTACGCCATTGTTGCACCGATTAAAAGGAAACGAGCATGTCTGAAGGAAAAGTTGAGAGCGGCGCACTCGTAACTGGTGGCCTCGCCGGCATCCTTGCATCTGCCTGTTGTGTTGGACCGTTGGTGCTGGTCAGTCTGGGACTCGGCGGCGCCTGGGTCAGCACGTTGACCGTGCTCGAACCCTATCGTTGGGTATTCTTTGGCATCGCGGTGCTTGCTCTGATTTTCGCGTGGCGCAAAATTTACCGCCCCGTCGGGCAGTGCGAGCCCGGCCAGGTATGCGCTGTGCCTCGAGCCCGTCGCGCTTACAAGATCACGCTCTGGGTGGTTGCGGCACTCGTGTTGAGCGCATTCGCATCCCCATACTTTGCACCGTTATTCTACTAAGAGGCGAATATGAAAAAACTCTTGTCTTACTTTACGACGGCAGCGCTACTTGCTCTGACTAACGTAGTGTTCGCGGCGCCCAAGACCGTGACGCTGGACGTCCCCGGCATGACATGCGCCCTGTGCCCGATTACGGTAAAAAAAGCACTGATGAACGTGCCGGGGGTTGCGCATGCCGGAGTGAGCTATGAAGCGAAACAGGCGGTCGTGACTTACGATGACGCCAAGACCGGTGCTGATGCCCTGATGCAAGCGACGCGCGATGCGGGGTATCCATCTGCCGTTAAACGAGGAAAGTAACGTGGGCACCTACACGCTGGCAGTCAGCGGTATGACGTGCGATCACTGTGCACAGTCGGTGGAAAAGGTGCTGGCGGCCCTGGTTGGAGTGGTGACGGCACAAGTCTCTTATCAGAACAAGACGGCGAGAGTTGAAACCCAGGATGGCATCACCGAATCGGCATTGATCGCTGCGGTCAGGAGCAAAGGCTACGGCGCCGAACTGCTCAAAGCGGACGTGCGGAAGATCCCGCGCCGGACCTCGTTCCCCAGAGATACAACGCCGTCACTACACAAAGGCGGGGACGGTCTCACCATCGCCATCATCGGCAGCGGCAGTGGTGCGTTCGCCGCGGCGATAAGGGCCGTCGATGAAGGGGCACGAGTCACCATGATCGAGGCGGGGACCGTGGGCGGCACCTGCGTGAACGTGGGCTGCGTTCCGTCGAAAATCATGATTCGGAGCGCCCATGTCGCCCACACCCAGGCAGCGAGCCCGTTCCCCGGGATCAAGAGCAGACCGGCGCAGGTGGATCGGGCGGCACTGGTTGCCCAGCAGCAGCGGCGGGTCGAAGAGCTGCGGTTTGCTAAATATCAAAGCATCTTGGATGCCAACCCTGGTATTAATCTGCTGCAAGGCTACGCCCGCTTCAAAGATGCCCATATATTAGTGGTGAAGCAGCCGGACGGACGCGAGACGCAAATAAAAGCTGACCGGGTGCTTATCGCGACCGGCGCTTCCCCTGCCGTTCCGCCTGTACCAGGACTCAAGGACTCACCCTATTGGACTTCCACCGACGCGCTGGTGGCGGAAAAATTGCCGCAGCATCTAATCATCATTGGATCATCCATTGTTGCAGTCGAGCTGGGGCAGGCTTTCCTGCGACTGGGTTCGAAGGTAACCATGATCGCGCGCAGCAAGGTCCTGTTCCGCGAGGATCCGGCGATCGGGGAAACGCTTGAAAAAACTCTAGGGGAAGAAGGCATGACTATCCTGACCCACACCCAGACGAAATCGGTGACCCATCGCGACGGGGTATTCCAGATTGAAACCAGCGCCGGCGTCGTAAACGGGGACCGCCTCCTGGTGGCGACCGGTCGCCGCCCGAACACGACGGGGATGGGACTCGAAGAGATTGGCGTGAAACTGGACCAACGCGGCGCCATTCAAGTGGACGATCATTTCAGGACCGGGGTGCCGGACATTTATGCGGTGGGCGATTGCACCAATCAACCGCAATTCGTTTATGTTGCAGCCGCCGCGGGCACGCGTGCCGCAATCAATATGACGGGAGGCGACGCCGCTCTCGATCTGGCGACGATGCCGGCGGTGGTATTCACTGACCCGCAGGTCGCGACCGTCGGCCTCACGGAGGCCGAGGCACGGCTCAAGGGTATAGAAACGGATTCGCGTACTCTCACATTGGACAACGTGCCGCGCGCGCTTGCCAATTTCGACACGCGGGGATTTATCAAGGTCGTCGCTGAAGCGGGGACCGGGCGTTTGCTGGGCTTGCAGGCCGTGGCGGACCAGGCCGGAGAACTGATCCAGACCGCGGCGCTCGCGATCCGCAACGACATGACAGTCGACGATCTTGCGGGACAGCTCTTCCCTTATCTGACAATGGTCGAGGGGCTCAAGCTGTGCGCCCAGACCTTCAAGAAAGACGTGAAGCAGCTTTCATGCTGCGCCGGGTGATTATTGTGCCGGCGTCCGATGTGCCCCGCTTGGAGTGCCAAGGACACGTGCGTCGGCGGGCGGTCCAAGCAAGGATGAGGTTGCGCGAGAAGCCGAGATGTTAACCGAAGGAGCGAACGATGCAAGGCATGATGGACGGAATGATGGGCGGCGGAATGATGTGGGGCATAGGACTTTTCTGGCTTCTGATTCTCGTCGTGCTGGTGCTCGCCGCCGGCGCGCTGATCAAATACTTGTTCTTCAGCGGCAAGCGCAGCTAGTCCGCCGGGGGTGTCGAACCGGGCCGTTTGCTTGGTGCTTAGGCGGTTGCACATGAAGCAGGTGAGCTCATCCTGAGTGCGGCGGTCGCTAGGGAAAAGCGCAGGTACCAGTCAGGAGAAAGCCACATGAAAGAGTTAATCAAGCAATTGTCGGCGTGGGCGGGCAGCGTATTCGCAGCGGCGTGCTGCCTCGGAATCTCAGCCGTGGTGGGCGCGCTCGGAGCCATGGGGTTGGGATTTTTGATCAACGACTTCATCTTGTTTCCGCTGTTTTTTGGTTTCACCGGATTCACGCTCTGGACTCTTTATCGATCGACGCGGCGCCATGCATCCATAACGCCGTTCTGGGTGGGGCTGGCAGGCGGCGGCATCGCCGGGGTGGGATTGTTTGCGCATCCCTGGTTAGTTTGGATGGGGCTTGGAATTCTTCTCGCGGCGAGCGTGTCGGACGCCTGGAACGGTCGCGTGCCCAAGGCTTGCGCCACCCATCCCAGCGTCCCGAGCGCTGCCAAAAAATAGCCAAGAGCAAGCTCTCATCTGGCAGGATTGCGCGAGACGCAGGAACCGGCGCCGAGACCATTCGTTTCTATGAACGCGACAGTGGAGAAAATGATGCGCCGCACGACAACGATCGTTGTAGCAGCCGTGTTCTCCCTTTTTTTAAATTCGCTTATGCTGGCTCGCGCCGACGCGCAATCCGTTACGCTCCATCACGTCCACGGTCTGTCGTACAGCGCTGACGGCAGGCAGATATTCATTCCCAGCCACAACGGACTCGCGGTCTACAGCGACGGCCGGTGGTCGATGGCCCCTGGTCCCGCGCACGATTACATGGGTTTTTCCACCACCAAGCAATTTTTCTACAGCAGCGGCCATCCGGCGCAGGGCGCGGGCCTCATCAATCCATTCGGATTGCTCAAGAGCAAGGATGGCGGAAAGAGCTGGACCAAGCTCGGGCTCGAAGGCGAGGCTGATTTTCACCTTCTTGCCGCGAGCTATGGCACCAACGCGGTTTATGTGTTTACCCACGCGCCAAACTCACGTATGAGCAAGCCCGGGATTTATTCCACCGTCAATGACGGCTTTGCATGGAAGCGCGCGGAAAGCAGGGGGCTGGAAGGCGACCCCTTCGCTCTCACCGTGCATCCCTCAAACGACAAGATCGTCGCTGCAGGCAACAAAACTGGATTATATTTCTCGACCGATGGCGGCGACAACTTCAAGCGCCTGGCCGGCGGCGAGCAGGTCCTGGCCGCGTTTTTCGATCTGGACGGCAAGCAGCTCTGGTTCAGCAGCTACAGCGGCAAACCGGCCTTGACCCGCCTGGACTGGAGCAGCGGGAAAAAGACCAACGTCAGCCTTCCTCCACTGACCCAGGACGCCGTCGCCTACATCGCCCAGAACCCTGCCAATCGGAGCGAATATGCAATCGCCACCTTTGAGCGCAATGTGTATGTTTCGAAAGACCAGGGCAAGACCTGGACCCAGATCGCTAACCGAGGCCAAACAACGCGGTGAACGCGGAGCGGCTCGCATGAAACGGAAGTCGGCGATCCCGATGGTCGGCCCGATCGCAGAGGGTGGTATGGCTGAATCACACGCAATATCGGTGAACCGAACGCAAGTTGCACGGTCGAATTTCAGCTAAGACTGGGGTTTATGCATATTTCGTTTCCGCCTCGCCTTACCTGGATTGCCCGCTTAGCGCTGGGAATAGTGCTATTCGGCCAGTTTGCCCTTGCAGCCGGAGCGTGCCTATCGCCGCAGCGCTCGCCAGCGTGTGCACCGGTTGTCACCTCCGAGGCAGCTCAGGACCAACAAACCCCGTGTTCGGGAACAAGTTGCGCCGCACTAATGCGGGACGCCGACGTTTGCCTTACCGATGTAACCTCGGGCCAAACGGTTTCGGGGCCGCCCATAAACAATGTAATGCCGACGATTGCTCGATGGTCCGGGTTGACGCTCGCGCCGCAACCGGCAATTGTGCCGCTCGCCCTTTCCAAGCCGGATATAGTAAGGGATAGCAGCGGTTCCCACCTATCGATCCTCTTCTGTAGTTTTCAGACTTAGCTCGAAGCACCAGGCGCGGCATACGCGCACCGGTGCGGTCTTCTTGCGCGGGAAATGCGTGCGTCGAGCTCGGTGTCCGGCACTCTGGCCGTCGTAAGTTCATCGCCGAAAACGTTAGATGATGCAGAAGATGGGCGAGACCGCAGCCAAGCATGCCACCCAGATCAAGGAACAAAAATGATAGGTCGTAGTTTCCCGGGAAATCTTTCCGGCCTTAGAAAGGAGATGCGTTGATGAAAACATTAGAGACAGCAAAAGCGTCAGACACGAGCTTGACGCAGGGCCTGCTTTACGCGCTGCGCTACTGGCTGGGCGGGCGCAGGGGATTAATTGCCGTGGCCGTCCTGGCGGTCGTGGGCGGTGTCGTCTTGAACTGGAGCTGGCTGGTTGCGGCAGGAATCGCGCCACTGATTTTGGCCGCGCTCCCCTGCGTTGCGATGTGTGCGTTGGGCCTCTGCGCAAGCAAGATGGGCGGAAAGTCCTGCTCCAATGAGCGGAACGAGGCGAAGGTCGTAGGCAAACACGCTGAAAATCAGCTGCAGAAAACCGACCCCATGTCGGCGCAACATGACAACAACGCGCGGCATGAATGAGCGGCTCTCAGCTCGTTTCGAAGCGTCGCACCCTGCGCGAGCTCACCGGAATAGAGTCGTTGGCGGGAAGCCGTTCACTTGTCGGGCACGCGCAAGTGAGCGGGAAAATAGCGATCTGATCTGTTGCTGATCCTAGGAGAAAAATCATGTCAGCCAAAAATAATGCCCACGAATCAGCCCGAGACGTTACCGGTTCGGTCGCCTCGACCGCCGTCCTTTTCGATGGGGCGGTGCGCCGGGCTCGCGGATTCATTTCCCGCTTTGCCCCGGCATGCGTCATTCTGATGGCGGCGAGTCAGGTTGTGGTCGCCGCAGGCGATGTCGAACGCGGCGCCAAGTTGTTTCGCAATTGCCTCGCGTGCCATTCGGTCGAAGCAGGCCGACATCTGACCGGACCGAGTCTGGCGAATATTTGGGACCGTAACGCGGGCACTGCCAAGGGGTTCCTGCGGTATTCGGACGCGCTGAAAAATGCGGGCGTAGTGTGGAACGAACAGACTCTGGATAAATGGCTGAAAGATTCCCGGGATTTCATCCCAGGCAACGAGATGAGCTTCTCCGGCATCAAGGAGCAGCAGCCACGCCAGGATTTAGTCGCATTCTTAAAGGCGGTGTCCGAAGGAAAAAAATCGCTTGCCAGCGGCATGACGGGCAACGTAAAGATCAATTTGAGAAACCCGAATCCGCAGAGCGAAGTAAAAAGCATGCGGCATTGTGGCGATACGTATTTCGTCACGACAGTTAACGGCCGAACCCACAAGTTCTGGGAATTCAATCTGCGTCTCAAGACGGATTCGAGCGATCTTGGCCCAGCGTCTGGGCGGCCTGTCCTCGTCGGCACGGGCATGCAAGGCGACCGAGCAGCGACTGTGTTTGCCTCGCCCAATGAGATCAGTTCGTTCATACGACAGGAATGTCAATAAGTGACGTCCGCGCGTACTCCGGTCCGAAGCAAGGTGAGGGTTTTGCTTGCGATCACGGGTATCGCCGTGCTTGCTGTTTCAATCGTGATGGCTTACCGCGAGGGTACGAGCACGGATGCTCAGACTCCCGTCCCCGCGCGCACCACCGTGGTCGATTCCGGGAGCAACAAGACTGCGTTTGTCTTCAATATCCATCCGCAGCCGCGCGTCCTGCCGACCATCCGGTTTGCCGACGAGAAAGGACATGCGATGACGCTGCAAGACTTTCGCGGCAAGGTGGTACTGCTCAACCTCTGGGCCACGTGGTGCCCGCCCTGCCGGGAAGAAATGCCCACGCTTGATCGCCTGCAAGCGAGGCTCGGCGGCCCGGGTTTTGAAGTGGTCGCGGTGTCCATCGATCGCGACGGGCTGCCGGCGGTGCAGGAGTTTTATCTGCAGACGGCTATCAAGCAACTGCGCGTGTACCTGGACAAGTCCGGCGAGGCGTCAGCGAATCTGGGCGCAACCGGAATTCCCACGACGCTGCTCATCGACCGGGAAAGCAGGGAAATCGGCAGAAAAATCGGCCCCGCCGAATGGGACAGCCCGGAGGTCGTCACGCTGATCCAGGGCTATTTGGGCGCTCCGGCGCCGGATCAACCCGGAGAGCGTTGATGGGTAAAAAAGCGCGTCGTCCCCGAACAACATCCTCGCTAAGCGTGGCTGGCGCTTGGTGCGTATGGGGATTGTGTCCAGCCGACAACTATTGAAAGGAGAAACCATGTTTGAAAACGTCAAGCGTATCGCTATCGCCGCGGCCGTTGTAGGCGGTGTCGCCGTGGCTGCTGCCGTCTACGCCCAGGACACCGGGCGCCGTATGGGGTCCGGGGGAAACATGATGGCGCCCGGCATGATGCAGGACGGCGGAATGGCCGGGATGATGCAGGACGGCGGAATGCCCGGCATGATGAGGATGATGTCCATGATGGCCAAAATGGGGCCGATGATGGACGCCTGCACCCGTATGATGGAGGACACCGGGTCTGCGCCGTCCGGCGGTCACGGTCCAGCGGGCAAAACTCCGGAAAGTAAAAAGGGAAGCGAGAACTGACCCGTTGCCTTGGCTGCGGCGGAGCGGACTTGCCCGCTGCGGCCAAGGAAATGCGAAACGAGGTGACGATGAAATCCTTTCCGCTATTTATCCTTGGCGCGGGCCTGTGGCTGCTCGCCGCGGGGGCAGGCGCTCATTCGATCGACGAAGTCCTAAGAGAGATTCAGGAACAAGACCGCTATATCCAGATGATGAACTACGAGGCGCCGGGGTTTGCTCTGGAAGACCCGCACGGCCGGAAAGTCAGCCTGGCGGACTTCCGCGGCAAAGTCGTCATCGCGAACTTCATCTATGCGCGGTGCAAAGATGCCTGCCCGTTGCACAGTGAGTTGATTGCAAAAATCCAGGCGCAGGTTAACGCGACCCTAATGCGGGATCAGGTGCAGTTTGTCACGATTGCGACGGACACCGAAGACGCCGCGGCGACGGCCCAGATCATGCGCGGCCACGGCAAGGTTCACGGCCTCGATCCGGCCAATTGGGTGTTCCTGTATCGGGGATCGGACGCGCCGGATTCCGGGATCAATACGGCGAAGGCGTATGGCCTCGAATTTACGCCGACGCCGGAGGGAGACCAGATGCACGGCGTCGTAACCCACGTGATCGATCAGGACGGCGTGATGAGGGCGCGTTTTCATGGCCTCAGGTTCCAGCCGTTTCATTTGACGGCGTTTGTGAACACGCTGCTGTATCCAGACCACGACGAAGGTTGGGCCGGTGCAGGCAGCGCGCTGCTCCGTTGGTGGAAAGCTCCTCAGGATCGATGGTTTATGGGTCTGCTGGTCCTGGGAATTCCGCTGCTGGTTGTGAGCGGGCTTGCCCTGAGACGCTACAAAGCCCGGCGCAGGTCTGTTGCACCGGATTCGGGTCGCCCTGTAGATGCGACGCGTGAAGCGCGTGACGCGGGTTCCAGCCGGCCGGACGCATGACAAACAAGGAGGGTTGCCATATGTGGACACGACGCGAATATCTGAAAGCTACGCTTGCCGGGGGCGCGGCCCTGGGCTTGGGGCTGCCCCTTGGTCGCGCCGCCGAGCGGCAGCCGGACGTGATACTCCGGATCACCGCGAAGCCCGATGTGGTCCCGATTTGGAAAGGCGAGCCTACGTCGGTCCTGCGGTTTAAGGGGGAAGTGATGAGTGGCCGGCAGGATACCCTGCGCCCGTCCGACAGCTATCTCGGCCCCATCATTCGCGTGCGCAAAGGCCAGCGGGTGCGCATTAACTTCGACAACGGTCTCGATGAGGCGAGCAACATCCACTGGCACGGCCTGCACGTGCCGGACGACATGGACGGGCATCCGCGCCACACCGCCGCTCCCGGAAAGCGCTATGTCTACGAGTTCGAAATCAAGGACCGGGCGGGCACGTACTGGTTTCACCCGCACCCCCACGGCCGCACGGGCCGCCAGGTTTACTTTGGGCTGGCCGGACTTTTTATCGTGAGCGACGAGGAAGAACAGGCCGCGCAACTGCCAGCCGGCGAATACGACGTGCCTTTGATCCTGCAGGACCGCAGCTTTGACAAGGAGAACCGGCTCGTATTCCTATCGGATGGCCAAGCCGGGCGCGAAATGAGGGGCGGCGGGATGATCGGCGGCGGGATGATGGGTGGCGGGATGATGGACATGATGACCCGCATGATGGGCTTTCTCGGCGACCGCATTCTGGTCAACGGGCGTCCGGAGGCGACCCTGTCCGTGGCGACACGCCCTTATCGTTTTCGCCTGCTCAACGGCTCGAACGCTCGCATCTTCAAGCTCGCGTGGGACGATGGCTCCCCGCTCACCGTCATCGGCACCGACGGCGGGTTGCTGGAAGCGCCGGTGCAGCGCAGTTACGTGACCCTCGCGCCGGGAGAGCGGCTCGAACTTTGGGCGGATTTCAGCCGCCATGCCGTCGGAACCGAGCTTACGATGCGCAGCCTCCCGTTTGCAGGTGACATGGCGATGGGCGGCGGAATGATGGGTGGCGGAATGATGGGTGGCGGAATGATGGGTGGGGGCATGATGGGGACAATGGGGAATCAGAAGCTGCCCAATGGTGCCGCCTTCCCGGTGTTCAAGGTGCGCGTCGAGCGCCGGGAGAAAGCGCCCGGCGCGCTGCCGAAGCGCCTCTCGACCATCGTCCGCCACCGCGCGGAGGACGCGGTGAATTTTCGCAGGCCGCGGGTCTTCAACATCACGATGGGCATGATGCAATGGGGTGTCAACGGCCGGAGCTTCGAGATGGAGGGGGTCGCCGATGACGAGATCGTCAGGCTCAACACGCTTGAAATCTGGGAGTTCACCAACGACGCCTCGATGGGGATGATGGGCATGATGGCGCACCCCATGCATATCCACGGGCTGCAGTTCCAGATCCTGGAGCGCGGCGTTAAGCCCGCGCTTGCCGAGGCGGTGAATTCCGTGAGCGCAGGCTACGTGAACGAGGGCTGGAAAGACGAGGTGTTCCTCATGCCCGGGGAGCGCGCCCAGGTGCTCCTCGCGTTCAAGGATTTCGGGGGGCTCTTCCCCTACCACTGCCATATGCTGGAGCACGCGGAGACGGGACTGATGCGCAATTACCTGGTGCGGGCGTAGCCCATGGCTGGGTCGTCCCCGCGACGGAGCATCTATCACAATCGCGCTGGCGGAAGTCGGAGCCAGCGACGCAGATGATGATCGACGGACCGATGCCCACACTGCAACCGTGGTTCCGATCGCAAGCGGCGCGGGCTTTCATTGCGCTGCGATACGTTCCGGCGCTGGCGATCCTCAACACGGTTTGGGAAATCGCACAACTTTCGTTGTACACGCTCTGGGAGGAGGGCTCGCTGCCTTCCATTGCGTATGCGGTCCTACATTGCACGCTCGGAGACGTGGCAATCGGCACACTGGCATTGGTGTTCGCGCTCATCGCAACGCGGGCAGGATCGGTGCCAAGCTGGAGCTTGCGGAAGGTGGGCTTGATCACCGTCATCGCGGCAGTGGGTTACACCGTGTTTAGCGAGTGGATGAACACCGTCGCGCGAGCGGGATGGGAATACTCCGCTCTGATGCCGTTGTTACGTTTCGGCGAATTAGAGATCGGTCTTTCGCCGCTGCTGCAGTGGGTGGTAATTCCCCCTCTGGCGCTGTGGCTCGCGAAAGTTGCACCATGTGCGCGAAATGCCCCAAGTCCCCGTGCTTGATATCGGTATCGTGCCTATTGTCCAAACGCTGGTATTACCCCCGCCAATCTTTCGCATCATCGCGGCAAGGACTTTTCGCGCACGCGGCGCGTAGCCCCGGCCTGGAAGTCGCCCTACAAGACATGCATCGCGGCTAACGCCGCGAGATCCGCGGTATCGGTGCGCAGCACGCGCGGCCCAGAGGCGCGCCAGAAATACCGCTTGACCCCGCAGCGCGGTACGGGGTTTAGACTTAACGAAGGAGTAGTGACCATGCAAGCTCATCTGACCATCGGCAAGGTCGCCCGCGCCGCGCGCACCGGCGTGGAAACCATCCGCTACTATGAGCGCGAGGGGTTGATCGCGGCGCCAGCGCGCAGCGGTTCCGGCTATCGGCAATACGTACCGGACGTCATCCAGCGCCTGCGCTTCATCCGTGAAGCGAAGGATCTCGGCTTTTCGCTCAAGGAAATCAAAGAGCTGCTATCGTTACGCGCGATGCCCGGCAAGTCCAGCGGCGAAGTGAAGACACGCGCGCTGCGCAAGATCGCCGACATCGAACAACGCATCGCCGCGCTCAGAGGCATGAAGCGCGCGCTCACGCAGATTACGGCCGCCTGCGCCGGCTGCGGGCCGGTGAGCGAATGCCCGATCCTCGACGCGCTCGAATCGGAGAAACCCGCCAGACTATGAGCGCGTTGAGCCGCGGGTTCATCAACCCATTCAGGAACAAGGCCAGGGCCGTGGTGGTCGTGGCGCTGCTGTCGATGGTGACGGGGTTTCTTGCGCTGATGGTGCAGGGGACTCTCGCCAGCCGCGAGCAGATCGCGAACATGGAGGGCCGCGTGCGCACGCTGATCGAACTGCGCGAGGCGGGCGCGTTCGGGACGGGCGGTTTCGGCGGCGACAAGCCGATCGGCGAGGAGCATTTCTCGACCGATACGCTGGAAGCCGTATTGCGGATTCCCAATGCCCGCCATCTCGCCCGGGTTGATGAGTACGTGTACAAACCCGAGGTCGATCCTGCAAAGAAAAACGCCTACGCCATGGTGATCGGCCTGCATCCGGGTGCCGCGCTGCGCGCAATCGGCGAGGTCGATTACGAGAACGCCCGCATCATCGGCGGCCGCAACGTGCAGGCGGGCGACGAGAACGCGAACGTGGCAATCGTGGGACGGCTATACGCCGAGCAAAGGTTGGGCATCGCCAATGCTTCCGATCTCGCGCGGGCCGAACAACATGTCTTGTTCAATGGACAACGGTTCAAGGTGATCGGCATCTACACCACCGCGAACGATTTCGGCGATAACCACGTGTTCATCCCGATCAACGCCTTCCGTGCGACGTTCAATCCCGGCAAGAAGCTTTCGAAGATCTTCGTCACCGTCGATTCCGTCGCGAACGTCGAATCGGTGGTGGCTGACCTGAAGAAGATTCCCGAGGCCGATGTCGTGACCGCTCCGGAGGCTGTCTCCACTGCTCGCACCACATTGGGAACTCTCGCCGTGGCGAGCGCCTATGCCGCTATCCTGCTCTTCGCGATCGGGGCCGTGCTCACAGTATTCGTCATGGTCCTCAGCATGCGGGAGCGGATTCGCGAAATCGGCACGCTGAAAGCGATCGGGGCCTCGAACCGTGAGATCGTTCTCCAGTTCCTTTCCGAAGCCTTTGCGGTGAGCGCGCTCGGCGCCGCCGGCGCCCTGCTGCTCGCGCTGCCGTTCGCTCCGCTGATGAGCCACGTTCTCGGCGTGCCGATCGCGTTCGACCGCCAGGTGGTCCTGTTGATTCTCGCCGGTTCCGTCTCGTTTGCCGCGCTGGGCAGCCTGTACCCGGTCATCCAGGGGGTGCGGCTGAGCCCCGTCGATGCGATGCGGAGGACAGCATGACCATGCTGCGGATCGGCGCGCGCAACCTGTGGCGGAGCAAATTGCGCCTCGTTCTCGTTGCCACCCTGATCGGCGCGCCTTTCTTCCTTCTATTGGTCATGCAGTCGATCGGCGATGCCGTGCAACGGCAGACCGAGGCCTTGAAGCAGAACGTGAACAACACGCTCCAACTGCGCGCGCGCGGCTCGATGGGTCACGTCAACATGGTCGGTAACGAAGATATTCTTCCACAGGACGCGCTGGCAAGGGTAAAGCGGGCAGAGCATGTTGCGAGAGTCGAGCCCTATCTGCTCGCCATGACGCCAACCGAAGGGCACAACTTTGCCATGATCGTCGGCGTCGATCCCAAGGATACGCGCCGGCTGGAGTCGCACGGCGAGGCGGGAAACCCGAAGATACTCTTCGGCCGGGACCTGACCGACGAAGATCGCGGCAAGCGGACCGCGATCGTCGGGCAAGGCGTCGCCAGGTGGGCCGGAATCAAGCCGGAGGACGTCGGCCGCGCTACGTTGACGCTCGATCTGAAGCGCACGCATCCCGTAATTTTCGCCCTCGATCGCCCTCCCGTGACGCTCACCATCGTCGGCATTTACGCCAGCGGCTACGTGTTCGGCGATATGCAACTCTTCATGCCCATCGACACGTTCCGCGATGTCTACGGCATGACCGAGGGGATTTCCTGGCTCTATGTCCGGGTCGATTCCGCCGAGAACCTGCCGGCGGTGGAACGGCAGCTCAGAGCAATGCTTGGGGATGTCGCAGACATCATCTCACCCACCACGGTAGCCGAGTTTCAGACCACTGCGACAGCAGCGGTGCAGCGCCTGGCGAACGGTGGAATCGGACTCTCCGCGGCCCTGATGGTCGTCGTGGTGTTCTTCGTCATGCTGCTCGTCGTGCGTGAGCGGGCGTGGGAGATCGGCACGCTCAAGGCCCTCGGCGCTTCGAACTCGGGCATAGTCGCAGGTTTTTTGACGGAGGCTGTGCTGCTGTGCGCGCTCGGCGCATTGACCGCAGCGATACTTTTCGGACTTTGGGGAGGACCGCTCGCACAACTCGTTTTCGGCCTGGGCGTCAGTCCGTTCCTTCCTTCGCATTACAGCACTCTCGCGAACTCGCTATCGCTGTCCCCGCAATTCAGCGCGGCGACGCTCGGTATCCTGATCGGAGCCTGTCTGTTCGCCGCGCTGGCGGGTAGCGCATGGGGCATCCGGCAAATCGTGAGACTCTCCCCGATGGAGGCAATTCGGCATGAATGACCGCGCGGCAAACGGTGTGCAAGCTCCGGTCGTGCAGCTCCAAGCACTCACCAAGGTTTACCGCAAGGGAGCACAGGAAGTGCGCGCGCTCGACGGCATTGATCTGCGCATCGAGTCGCCCGGCATGGTGGCGGTTGTCGGCCCCAGCGGCAGCGGCAAGTCTTCGCTGCTCCATATGATCGGCGCGATGGACCGGCCAACCAGCGGTGAGGTCGTCGTGGCCGGGCGGTATCTCGCGGCACTCGGGGACGCCGAATTGACGGGATTCAGACGCAAGACGGTGGGCTTCGTGTTTCAGAGCTTCAACCTGATCCCGAACCTGACGGCGCTCGAAAACGTGATGCTGCCTATGGAATTCAACGGCGTGGATAAGAGCGAGCGCGGGCGGCGCGCTCTGGGTTTGCTTGACCGCATGGATCTGGCAGCTCGCGCAACACACCGGCCGGGAGAACTCTCCGGTGGCGAGCAGCAACGGGTCGCGATCGCGCGAGCGCTTGCGAACGATCCGCCGCTCGTCCTTGCCGATGAGCCGACGGGAAATCTCGACTCGAAAACGGGACAGGTCATTTATGAGCTGCTTGAGGAAATCGCCCGCGAGCGCACCGTCGTTGTCGTCACGCACGCCGAGCCGCTCGCGCAGCGCGCGAAGCACGTCATCCATATTCAGGACGGGCATCTCGCCCCATGAGCAGCACGATTCATTCACCACGCGTATCACGCGAAAGGAGGCGACCATGAGCCAAATGTATATGAAGGCAGCGGCGGCAACGCTCCTTCTCGCCGTTGGTTTGGGGGCGGCATGGGCTGATGAGCGCATCGAGGGCAAGGTGACCGGAACACGCCTTACGGCCTGCCAGTTCAAGCCAGGCGGGTGCGAGGGGACACTGACCATGGAAACGAATGTCGGCGGCAAAATCCAGGAGGTTACGATCAAGGTTCCGCTGGGAACGATGATCAAGCTCGGAAACGAGGTGGTTTACCTGCCCGCGACGCGCGGCAAGATCGTCGCCGTCACTCATGTCACGGAGCGCACCGAGAAAATCGCCCGCACGATCGAGGTGAAGCCTTAAGGCAGACGAATCACATGAAGACAGTGTTCCTGCAGATCGAAGGCATGCACTGCGACGGCTGCGCCGAGACGATCAAGGCGCTGCTCGATATCGAGGCCGGCGTCAAGGCATCGAGCGTGTCGTTCAAAGACGGCAGTGCGCGCGTGCTCTACGACCCGGCGGCGGCAGACGAGGCGAAGCTCGTTGCCGCGGTCGAAAAAGGCGGCTACAAGGTCAGTTCCACCGCATGATCGAGAGCATCGCGGCGGCCATCCTCCTGCCCATCGGGCTCGGTCTCGTCGGATTCATCGAGCCGTGCACCATCGGCTCGACGCTGGTTTTCATCAAGGTGATGGAAGGCAGGCCCCCCGCAGTCAAGCTCTGGCAGGTCGGCGTATTCACGGTAACGCGCGCTGTGTTTATCGGGGCGCTCGGGGCGATCGCGGTCTTCGTGGGCTCGGCATTCATCGGGTTTCAGAAGGCGATGTGGACCGGGCTCGGTGCCCTTTACGTTGCACTGGGACTGCTGTTCGTCGCGGGCCGCGCGGGCTACATCATGACTTCTCTCGGGCCGAGCCTCGCGCGCATCGGCGACGTGCGCGGCTCCGCTGCCCTCGGGCTGCTGTTCGGTCTCAACATCCCCGCGTGTTCGGCGCCGCTGCTGTTCGCTCTGCTCGGCGCCGCCGCCGCGAGCGGCGTATCAGGTGCGACACTTGCGAACGGCTTCCTGTCCCTGGCACTTTTCGGCTTCGCGCTATCGCTCCCCTTGGCGGTCGCCGTGCTTTTTCCCGCAGCGCGGCGGGCGCTCGACTGGCTCGCGGGATTGAGCGGACGCGTGCCGCGCTGGGCCGGGGTCGTGCTCATCGCCCTCGGCATATGGTCGATTTGGTTCGGCCTCTTCGTGACCCCACGCCCCTGATGCGCACGGCTCTTGACTCTGGACCCGGCTACAGGGATTAACCTGAAGCTGGCCGATACCGCAAGGAGAATGTGCCATCGTGACTACCAGCATGTTCGCGTCGCCCTCAAGCTGTGGACCGAGGAGCTGCCTCATCGTCGAGGTGGGGCTGAAATGAGCATGGCGGGAAGCCTTGAACGGGCGGAGAAGATCCAGTTGAAGATCGGCGGGATGGCCTGCTCGTTCTGCGTCGCGAGCATCACCAAGGCGCTCGGACGCATGGACGGTGTGCATAACGTCAACGTCAATCTCGCGCACGAGGAGACGCTGATCGAATTCAATCCCGGCGTCGTGAGCGCGGACGATCTTCAGGAGACGTTGCGCGACCTCGGTTACACGATCCGGGACTCGAATAAGGTCCGCGCCTTCGAAGAGCAGGAGGAAGAGCTAAAGCAGCAGCGCGACAATCTGCTCTTCGCCGCCGCGTTATCCGCGATCTCGCTCTCAGCCATGGCGTTGATGTGGCTCGAGCGGTTGCCGCCCCAGGCGATGGCCGCGCTCTACTGGCTGATGCCGGTCCTCGCGCTGTCCACGATCTTCGGCCCGGGCTGGCACATCCTCACCATGGCGTGGGCCAGCCTGCGGCGCGGCATCCTGAACCAGCACGTGCTGCTCGAATTCGGCGCCTTCGCCGGGTTGGCCGGAGGATTTCTTGGTTACATCTACTCCGAGTTCCCGGCGCCGGATTTCTTCGGCGTCGCGGTCTTCGTGACCACCTATCACATATTGTCCGGCTGGGTCTCGCTGCTCGTGCGCACGCGCGCATCCCAGGCGGTGCGAAAGCTCCTGGCGTTGGTGCCCGCCACTGCGCGCGTCGTACGCGACGGGTCGGAGCAGGTGGTTCCGATCGAACAGGTGGGACCCGGCGATCTCGTGCGCGTCCGCCCGGGGGAATCGATCCCGGTGGACGGCGTCGTGGTCGAAGGCAGCTCTGCGGTGGACGAGCATCTAGTCACCGGCGAATCGATCCCGGCGGAAAAGCGCGCTGGAGACAGCGTGATCGGGGGCTCGATCAATCAATACGGCACGCTGCTCGTCCGGGTGACCAAGGTCGGCGAAGAGAGCTTTCTCAGCCAAGTGGCGCGGCAGGTCGAGGAAGCGCGCGCGCTGAAGCCCGGCCTGCTTGCGCTGGTGGACCGCATCCTGCAGATCTATGTGCCCGGTGTCGTGCTGTTCGCGGCCGCCGCGCTCTTGATCTGGACGTTCGGCGCCTGGTGGTTGACTGGTACTCCCGACTGGACGCGCGCGATTTTTGCCGCCCTCGCCGTGTTCGTCATGGGCTATCCCTGCGCTTTGGGAATGGCAACGCCGCTGGCGATGATCCGCGGCGGCGGCATGGCCGCCGAGCGCGGCATCCTGATGCGCTCGGGGGAAGCGTTTCAGGTACTAAAGGACATCCGCGCGATCGTGCTCGACAAGACGGGCACCCTCACCGAAGGCCGTCCGTCGCTGCGCGGGATCGTGAGCTTTGGGGCGGTCGAGAGCGAATTGCTGGCAGTCGCCGCGGCCGCGGAAGCGGTTTCCGAGCACCCGTTTGCGCGCGCGATCGTGGAAACTGCCTTCGAGCGTGGCATCACGCCGCCTGGCGTGGACAGCTTTGAGGCGATCCCGGGCAAGGGGGTCGTGGCGCGAATTGAGGGAACGCAGACGCTGGTCGGAAGCCCACGCTTTCTCGCCGAGCGTGGGGTTTCTCTCGCGGCACTTGAGGCCCGAATCGAGGCACTGGAAAGAGAGGCATATACGGTGATCGCGGTGGCGCGTGGTGGGGCCTGCCTGGGCCTGCTCGCCCTGGGCGACAGCCTGCGCGCGGACGCGCAGCAGGCGGTGGCGGCGCTGCGCGGGACGGGGCTCGAGACGATTCTGGTCACGGGTGACAACGAACGCGCGGCGCGCGCCATCGCAGGCAAGTTGGGAATCGACGCCGTTCACGCCGGCGTGCTGCCTGGTGGAAAGGCCGAGATTGTGCGGCGGCTCCAAGCGCGCGGACGGGTGGCCATGGTCGGCGACGGCATCAACGACGCGCCCGCGCTCATGCAAGCCGATGTGGGGATCGCTATCGGCGCGGGCACCGACATCGCCATCGAGTCGGCCGACGTGGTGCTGGTCGGCCATCGGCTCACCGCGGTGGTCGAAGCGTTCAGCATCGGCAGGCTTTCCTATCGCAAGACCGTGCAAAACCTCGCGCTCGCGTTCGCTTTCAACGGCATCGGCGTGCCGCTCGCCGTCACCGGCCTCATTCATCCGGTGTGGGCGATGATCGCAATGGCGGCGAGCATCACCGCGGTGCTCACCAATTCCTTCGCCGGCAGACTGTTGCCGGCGAAGCCGCGCCGCGCGGCGCACGCGAGCGTCACCTACACGATCGCCAACATGCACTGCGAGCACTGCCTCGCTTCGATCGCGGAGGCCGTATGCAAGCTGGACGGCATCGAAGACGTTTCCGGAGAGCCTGAGAAGAAGCTCGTTACAGTGACATATCGAGCGGACTGCGCCGATGCGGATGGCATTCGCGGAGCGATCATCGAGCGCGGCTTCGAAGTCGTGACGGACAGCTCAGAAGAAGGGAGCGTAAACATTTCAGTCAGCGGAGAGCGATATGGCATGGGTGCGTAATCTGGCCGTCACGGCCTTGGTGGCCTTGATCATCGGCTGGTTCGTGCTTGCGGCCCGCGAGCAAACCGGATTCGTCGTTCCACCGGTAGACGGCTTTATGGAAGGACAGCGGGTCCGCTTTATCCATACCGAGGCTTCAGATCCGGAGGTCGCGAAACTCCTGACGCAGATGAAGGGCTCGCCCGTTCTCACCGTTCCCTCGCTTGCGAACGCGCCGAAGGAGTCGCTCGCCAACGTCTATGTGTTTACCAACGGCGTCGCGGGTGAAGGTCCCTTCAAGTTTCAGCCCGACGTGTTCGACAACCCACCCGGGCAGGCGGGCTACACGCCGCTGCGCGCACTCCAACTCGTTTCCTGGAAACGGCCTGAGCGGGCGCGCGAGTTGCGGAGCGCCGGAGAAGTGAAACAGGCGCTCACGCAAGGGGAAATCGAGATCAAGCAGCCGGGCGTCGTGATCAACATGCCGATGATTACTTGGCCGGACGGGCACAGGTAGGGCGGACGAATGGAGGCTATCGATCGATATGACCATATGGAGGTTTCTATCATGAAAGTTTTTTGGCAGCGAACGGTACTTATCCTGGGTCTGGTGTTGATGTCAGTGAGCGCGTTTGCGGCGCAACGCGGGTTCCGCGGCTGCAGAATCCCTGAGGTGGAACGCCGAGCGTGGCGTTGAACTTGCTCGAAAGGTTCTGAAACGCGACGAGGGCGGTCAGCTCGATGACGGCGTCCTCGTCGAAATGCCTTTTCAGCCTGGCCATAAACGCCTCGTCCGCCTTGCCGCTCGCGCGGGTCATCGTCTCGGCGTAGGCGAGCGCCGCTTTCTCCCGCTCACTGAATAACGGCGAATGCTCGAAGTCGTTCAGGGCGTCGAGCTTGGTTTCCGGGACGTGGCGCTCCAGCGCGACGGCGGAATTGAGGTCGACACAGAATTCGCACCAGTTGACCAGTTTACGTGTCTTGTTACCTGCGGCGTTTCATTTCAGCAGGGTTCGGCGGGCGGTATAAAACGCGAACTGCGACGCCAGAGAGTTTTCCAGCGCCTGTTTGATCAGGTGCTCCCCTTTGCCCGCTTGATTTCCTTCCAGCAGAGAACGATAAAAACCCGTGTAGAAGGCATCGGGTTCGACTCGCACGCGGAAGACAAGGGCCACGGCTCCAGTTTTCAGCGGAGCCCGGTAGTCGAACACCGCTTGCTCATCCGGTGCGATCCGAGTATCGGCGATCTCCTTGCTCAAATCGAGCGATACCTGCCTGCCGATGATGTATTCCCGCAGCGTTCCCTTCAGCATTTGCCGGTCGGCACCTTCCTGATAGGCCTCCACTACTACTCTAGGGGTGACGTAGGTGGGGAAATGGTGTCCGGTTCCGGTATTCTTGATGGTGAGCGCAGCCGATACCATCCCCGATTGGATGGCGGCAGGGGTCGCATCAATGGTGACGCCGCTTCTCACCATTTCCGGGTCGTGAATTCCGCGCCACAGGTGGCGGCGCTCCGGCATGTGGCAGGACTGGCACGTCCTGCCTTCGCGCGCGTAGCGGCTCGCTTTCCACTCTTCGTAGGTGTTTTCTAGCAGCTTGCCGTTCAGCGCGTATTCGTCTTTAGTGAACTGGTGGCAGGCGGCGCAGAAGCGCGAATCCTCGAACGCCGCATTGCTGATCCAACCGTTGTGCGGAAGCTGCGCGGTGGGATCCAGTGTCGAACCGTCCTTGCGTGGCGGCCCATACCGTTGATATTCGCGCATGTGGCATGCGGTACAGATGAGTCCCTGATCGTGCAGCGCGGACCCGATATCCTTTGCGGGACGAGAAGTGTAAGCCTCCTTGCGGGCAAGCGAGGCAGCCAGACTGTCGGCCTGTTCCTTGAGCGGGGCGTGGCAACGGATGCAATCCTGATGTTCTTGCGTCGCGTCAGGGGACATATCGACCAGTTGTCCCAGTATGCCGGGCCCCATCGCCTGACTGTGGAGGCTCTTCTTCCAATCGTCGAATTGCGCAACGTGACAGGTGCCGCACGAATGCGGGTCAATAGATGCCTCGAGCACGCTGAACTGAGCCGGGGGCGTTCCCTGGGCGCTTAGCGGTCGGGCCCAGTAGCCCTGCAAAAAGCTCTCGACCTGATCCGGCTGCCGGGCGCGTCCAAATTTTTCGGCCAAATCGGGAGTCTTGTCGCAGCCAGCCAGGCCGACGATTACTAGGCCAAGGAAAGCGAGAAGGCCGATAAGCTTTCTCTCTTTTACTCGATCGGGATCCTGGCCCGGCCGCCCGACAAGCGCTTTACCGTTCGGTTCTGTTTTGATCATTGATGGTCCAGTCGTATCCAATAAACTCGACCGCGTAGTCCTCCGGAATTTTCTCGCGCGCGTATTGGATCACATAGGCGATCAGATTGGGGCTGCGCCGCAGGAAGTCTTCCCGGTAGAACTTGAGGATTTCGGACAGGCGCACGGTTTTCGTTTCCGGCACTCGTTGCAGATTGCGAGGCTCGGCAAAAAAACGGCGGGCTTCCCGGTCGAGTTGATCGTCAAGCTCGCTCGCCGTGAAGGGGGTTTTCGGCAGGCGCGGGCATCCCACCGCCATGCAGTTGAGGGCGAAATGGACGCGCTCGTCTCCCAGAGGCCGTATCACTTCGTTCTCGTAGGCATAGAGCGACATGGTCCTGCCGCCGATGGAGAACTGCTTGAAAACGAAGAACCCCACCTTCCGCAGGCCGGACAGCGACGTTGGCATGCCGGAATCGATGACGTTGTACATCGCCAACGCGTTATAGGCATTGATATGGTAGGCAAGCCTGGATTCCATGGTGGGGAACAGCGCGGGATTTGATTCCGGGCTGACTTTGGCAATGAAGTCCACAAAAGCTTTCAGGTCTGCCGGGTCCTTCGCCAATCCCCGAAAATCCACCTCACCCTGATTATTCACGAAAACCCTCAACACCCTGGTCCAGTGGGCAAGCGCGTCGGTCTCGCGTTCCTGCGCGATCGCCGGCGGAACAAGGATCGCTACCGACAGGATTGTCGCAAAAATCAGCGCTTTCATAGTACCGTGTGCTCCTCGCAGAATTAACGTCGGCGTGGCCACGCTAAGCGCTTCGCCGCGCAAGCAATCGTTGCCGGGCCAGTCCCTTGAGACGCTTCAGTCCGTGCTGTTCTGGTTTGACGTCGCCAGCAACGTCCGGATTCAGCCTCATTTTGCCGGTCAGCGGCTGCCAGTATTTTCTTCCATCAGGAGTCCGGACACTGATGGGCTGGAGGATAAAATGGTCCCGCTTCGCGTTGTGCATGCACATTGAAACCGGCCCGTCTGCGGTCATGACCTTGAACACGCACGCGTTGATTCGGTCGCGCTCGAGGGCGCCGCTGTGCATGAAGTTATGAATAAGGAAAGAAATGGTGTTGACCCTGCCGCGCGCTGCGACAAGCTCTTCGCGCATTCTCCAGACTTTGCGGGCCGCCCATTTGACTATGGGGATGCAGTGTCGCGGATTTGCAGCAAGCCACCACAAAAAGCTCTTTATTACACTAGCGGTGTCATTCCGAGGCAAGTCGAGATGGGCGGTCGCGGATAGCATGCGGCCGATGAACGTCGTATCGTCAAGAGCGTCAAACAGCCTTCCCTTTACTTCCAGGCACATCCCGTAACGGTTGCACGCGGGGTGGCCAATGAGCGAGGCTTCAAAGTTGATCGAAGTACCAGCTCCCGCCTCGATTTGCTTCGCGACCGAGTCGGGCGTGATGGCATCGCCTCGTCCGCCGTGCGCCCCACGCCCGGTGTCGGCCGCAAGCTGGAAGGACGCGGTTCTGACAACGCCGGCGTTGGCCTTGAAAAATCGAACGAGATCGGGAATTTCATGGAAATTTCTCCGATGGACGGTGGTCGTGAAGAGCACCGATAGCGGCAGGCCCCTGGCACGGTCGATGTATGTCTGGCGTATTTCATTGAGCTCGACTTCGCTGGCATAACCTTTTATCCGTTGCGTCGTGTCCACGTGAAATGAGACGTCGACAAGCCCGGCTGTGGCCAGTTCCTCAAGCAGTGCACGGGTGGCGCGGATGCCGTTCGTCATGAACGTAGGCCGCATTCCGAGGGCCCGCACCTTGCGGACGATAGCCAGCAGCTCGTCGCGCCTTCTTAACGTCGGTTCACCGCCGGTAATTTGCACGTCGGTATTCCTCCCGTAATACCGATAGATAAGCTCGATGCGCAGGAATACTTCCTCAAGCGGCAGATCGCGCACGGCTTCCGAATTTTCGGAAAGATAGCAGAGCGTGCAGTCGAGGTTGCATCTTTGGGTAATCTCAAGGGCCACGCAACCGATGGGCCAGCGCCTTCCCATTTGCTGGTTTGCATTCCAATTCCCCGACCGTTTCATCACGCGGCGCGCGTGACCAATTGCTGTGACGCCGGGACAGGGAAGCGGGTCCGGCTCGAAGGCCTCGATTTCTTCTCTGGTCAGGTACGGCATGCGACAACGGCCTTCGAACAGGAGATGACAAGCAGGACCTTGGAAAGGTCGGCCAAGGGCAGCCACCGACAATCAGTCGTCGGAGCGTCTTGAATCCTTACAAGTTTTCTTCCGCAGGGCACGCCCGCCAACCCCTGCTGCTGCATTAGGAGTTTGTCCGACCCAAGTCCGATAAACTCCTAGGTGTGAACTTGCACGCCAGATTGACGCGCCGAAAGGCCCGAATGATGCAAGCGCCGTGGGCCGCGTTTGCAGTCCATCCTTGTTTTCGTTCGCTATGGGCACTATGCTCGCTGCGTGGGTCACGCCAACCGCTCGCGCCTGCGGCGCCGGCATGAACTGCGCGTTTCTCTACAACCACCGGGCAAGTGGAGACACAGCGCCCCGATAGCTCCAGCTCGATCGACACCGGAGCAGGTCTTTTTGGGCCTTCGCATAAGTAGTCAAAGGACGTTTTAGCTTGGACAGGGCTGACAAAATTGAACTGCCAGACGGTAAAATGAATCGGCACGAGGAGAAACGCTGGATGCGCAACTTGCTAATGACGCTCGCTTTGTCGTGTGCCTTGTCCGCCTGGGCTACCGACGTCTATCCGACGAAACCGGTGCGGTGGCTCGCCCCCGTGCTGGCAGGTGGCGCCGGGGACCTCATCGCTCGAGCCATCGCGCCCAGGCTGAGCGAGATGTGGGGACAGCCGGTCATTATCGACAGCCGTCCGGGTTCCGGGGGCACCTTGGGCATGGGTATCGCTGCCCGCATGCCAGCCGACGGCTACACCATGGTCCTCGGCGTTTCTTCGTTCGTTGTCATGGCGCCCGGCGTTTACCCGAAGCTCGCATACGACCCGGTCAAGGATTTCGCGCCGGTCACGCAAATCCTGTCCGCGCCGCTCATGCCGGAAGAATTCGGTGCATTCATCTCGCGCGAGCTTGTCAAGTGGGCGCGGGTCGCCAAGGAGGCCGGTGCGAAGGTCGATTGAATTCACGCGAAAGCGCAAATACAGCGGGCTCGGAGAGAGAATCGTTTTTGACGCTTATTCGTCTGTCCTGCACGGAGCGCTGTTTGTGCGTAGCGCGCGAGTGCCCGGGTTCCGGGCGGAGCGGTTTAAGCCTTTCCCGCTCCGCCGATCCAGATCAGTCTGGATCGCGCGTTGACCGCAACCTTCTGATTGCGCTACCCTTTCAGTTTCGCCAAAAAGGCGGCTCCACGCCATGTCCAAGTCGTCAAAATTGCAGCATACACAAACCTTTGAGTCGGCGCTGGCGGAGCTGGAAACAATCGTCAACGGCATGGAAGCAGGACAGATGTCGCTCGAGCAGTCGCTCGCATCGTATAAACGGGGCGCCGAACTGCTCAAGTTCTGCCAGGCGGCCCTGCAGGACGCGCAGCAGCAGGTCAAGGTCCTCGAGGACGGGGTCCTGAAAAACTTCGGCTCGGCCGAGCAGTGAGCAATTCCGTCGACTTCCAGAGCTGGGTGCATGCCCGGCAGACCCGCATTGAATCGACATTGCAAAGCGTGCTGCCCGCGGCCGAGATCGCCCCGCAGCGCCTGCACCAGGCGATGCGCTACGCGGTGCTTGGCGGGGGCAAGCGCGTGCGGCCGCTGCTCGCTTTCAGCGCGGGCGAACTCGCGCAGGCCGATACGGGGCGCGTCGCAATTGCCGGCGCCGCGGTCGAGCTGGTTCATGCTTACTCGCTGGTGCATGATGATTTGCCGTGCATGGACGACGACGTACTGCGCCGTGGCAAGCCGACGTGTCATGTCGAATACGACGAAGCGGCCGCGCTCCTGGTCGGCGACGCGCTGCAGAGTCTCGCGTTCCAGTTAATGGCCGAGTACCGTCTTGCGGACGATGCCGCGACGCAGCTTGAAATGGTGAAGCTTCTCGCAGCCGCCGCCGGGTCGCGCGGCATGGCGGGCGGACAGGCGATCGACCTTGAAGCCACTGGAAAGACGCTGTCCGTGCCGGAACTGGAATTCATGCACATTCACAAGACCGGTGCGCTGATTCGCGCCGCGGTGCTGCTCGGTGTGCGCTGCGGCGCCAGCATGAACGAGAAGGAGCTTGCCCAACTCGACCATTTCGCCAAGTGCATCGGGCTCGCGTTCCAGGTTGTTGACGACGTGCTCGATGCGGAGGCGTCGACCGCCACCCTGGGAAAAACCGCCGGCAAGGATGCGCAGCGGAATAAACCGACCTACGTGAGCGCGCTCGGCGTGGCGCAGTCCAAGTCCTTTGCCGAAGAACTCAGGCAAAAGGCTCTCAGGGCGCTTGACGGTTTCGGCGAGCGGGGCTTGCGGCTCAGGCAGCTGGCCGATTTCATCGTGCTGCGAGAATTCTGATGTATGAACTGCTGAAGACGATCAACTATCCGCACGAGCTGCGCCAGCTTGAAAAAAGCCAACTGCCGCGGCTCGCGGACGAGTTGCGCGCTTTCCTGCTCGAATCGGTCAGCTACACGGGGGGCCACCTGTCGTCCAATCTCGGCACGGTGGAGCTCACCATCGCGCTGCATTACGTGTTCGATACGCCGCACGACCGGCTGGTGTGGGACGTCGGCCACCAGACCTACGGACACAAGATACTGACCGGCCGTCGGGAGCGCATGAAGACGCTCAGGATGTGGGGTGGTATTTCCGGCTTCCCGCGTCGCGAAGAAAGCGAATACGACACGTTCGGTACGGCGCACTCGAGCACCTCGGTCAGCGCCGCGCTCGGCATGGCGGTGGCTTCCAAATTGAAGGGCGAGACGCGTCACGCGGTGGCGATCATCGGTGACGGTGCAATGACCGCCGGCATGGCGTTTGAAGCGCTCAATAACGCCGGCGCGATGGACGTCGATCTGCTGGTGATACTCAACGACAACGACATGTCGATTTCGCCGCCGGTCGGCGCGCTCAACAAGTATCTCGCAAAGCTCATGTCGGGGCGTTTTTATTCCGCAGCGAAAGGGCTTGGCGAGAAGATGCTGGGCGAGCTTGCCCGGCGTGCCGAGGAACACGTGAAGGGCATGGTGACGCCAGGCACCCTGTTCGAGGAATTCGGATTCAACTACATCGGCCCGATCGACGGCCACGATCTTGACGCGCTGATTCCGACGTTGAGCAACATCAAGCAGCTCAAGGGACCGCAGTTCCTGCACGTCGTGACCCGCAAGGGCCAGGGCTACAAGCTCGCCGAAGCCGACCCCGTGCTCTACCACGGCGTGTCGAAGTTCGACAAAGCCAACGGCATCGCCGGCGGCAAGTCGGGCGGCAAGCAGACCTATACCCAGGTTTTCGGTGACTGGCTGTGTGACATGGCCGCCCAGGACCAGCGTCTCATCGGCATCACACCGGCGATGCGCGAAGGTTCAGGGTTGGTCCGGTTCGCGCAGGCTTATCCCGACCGCTATTTCGATGTGGGCATCGCCGAGCAGCACGCGCTCACCTTTGCCGCGGGGCTCGCCTGTGAAGGCTGCAAACCGGTGGTGGCGATTTATTCGACATTCCTGCAGCGCGCCTACGACCAGCTGATCCACGATATCCAGATCCAGAATCTGCCGATCGTATTCGCGCTCGACCGCGCGGGGCTGGTGGGCGCCGACGGCGCGACCCATAACGGCAGTTTCGATCTCACCTATCTGCGCTGTCTGCCCAATATGACCGTCATGACGCCGTCGGACGAGAACGAATGCCGGCAGATGCTCTACACCGCTTTCCAGATGAACACGCCGGCTGCCGTGCGTTATCCGCGCGGTAGCGGCCCGGGGGTCGAGATCGTAAAGCAGATGCAGGCCCTGACCATCGGCAAAGGCGAAATCCGGCGCACCGGCAGGAAGCTCGCGATCCTCGCATTCGGCGCCATGGTGGCGCCCAGCCTGCAGGCCGCGGAAGCGCTCGACGCGACGGTCGCCAACATGCGCTTCGTCAAGCCGCTCGACGAGGCGCTCGTGCTGGAGCTCGCCGACCGCCATGAGTGGCTGGTGACAGTCGAAGAAAACGTGGTCATGGGCGGGGCCGGCAGCGCGGTGCTGGAAGCGCTGCAAGAGCACGGCCGGGAAATTCCCGTGCTGCAACTGGGGTTACCCGACAAGTTCATCGACCAAGGCGATCCGGGAATTCAGCTTGTCGAGGCGGGTCTTAACAAGGAGGGCATCATCAAGGCCATCCGCGCGCGGCTCGCGGAGTAGAATAGCCAAACCAGCGAGCACTAAGCGGTCAGGGGCCAAGGGCCAGGGCGCCAAGCCTCTCCAGTTTATTCCGCTCACCGCTTGCCGCTTACCGGAGTCCAGTCATGACGCCCATTACCCAGCAGATGCTCGAAGAAAACGAGATGGACGGCTACGCCAAGATCGACCAGTACAATCCGGTCGTGATCCGGCGCATCGCCGACAAGTATCGCGCGATTCTCAAGGACATGGGTGAGAATCCCGAGCGCGATGGCCTGCAGAAAACGCCCGAGCGCGTCGCCAAGGCGCTGCAGTTCCTGACCCACGGCTACGATCTCGATCCGGCGGGAATCCTGCGCTCGGCGATGTTTCGCGAAGAGTACCAGCAGATGGTGATCGTGAAGGACATTGAAGTCTATTCGCTGTGCGAGCACCACATGCTGCCGTTCTTCGGCAAGGCGCACGTCGCCTACATTCCGAACGGCCACATCGTGGGCCTTTCAAAAATCCCACGCGTGGTCGACGCTTTCGCGCGCCGGCTGCAGGTGCAGGAGCGGCTCACCGTCGAAATCCGCAACTGCATTCAGGAAACGGTCAAGCCCGCCGGCGTAGCGGTGGTGATCGAGGCCCAGCACATGTGCATGGTGATGCGCGGCATCCAGAAGCAGCACTCGATCGCGACCACATCGGCATTCACCGGCGAATTCAACGCCGACAAGACGCGCGCCGAGTTCATGCGGCTGATCTCGGCAAGAGCATGAGCCACAGAGGAGGCTCTCTCTGCGGACGCCGGGGCTGAAGGTTTGGCATTTTGGATGAGCGAGTTGAAAAAAACTTCCGAATTCATCGTCGAACACATCCTGCCTGATGTGCGCCGGGGCCGGATGGTGATCCTGGTCGACAGCGAAGAGCGCGAGAACGAAGGCGATCTCTTCGTTGCTGCGGAAAAAGCAACGCCGGAAGCGATCAACTTCATGGCGAGCCACGGTCGCGGGCTGATCTCGCTCGCGCTGACCGAGGAGCGCATGCGCCAGCTCGGGCTCTCGCTCATCACCGATGACCAGGGCAACCAGAGCAAGTTCGGCACAGCCTTCGCCACGCCGATCGACGCACGTGAGGGCGTGGGCTCCGGCATGTCAGCCTACGACCGGGCCCGCACCATCCGGGTAGCGATCGCTGACAATACGCGGCCGGCCGATCTGATCCGCCCGGGGCGCATGCAGACGCTGCGCGCGGTCGACGGCGGCGTGCTGGCGCGCCGCGGCCACACCGAGGCAGCGGTGGATCTCGCGCGCATGGCGGGTCTCAAGCCGGCGGGCGCGATCTGCGAAATCATGAACGACGACGGCACCATGGCGCGCATGTCCGACCTTGAGCGCTTCGCAGCCAGGCACGACATCAGGATCATGAGAATCGCCGATCTCGTTGCTTATCGCGAGAACGAGCGCCAGATCAGCCGCCGCGCCACCACCACGCTGCCTACGCGCAAGGCCGGCGACTTCCAACTGATGGTCTACAGCGATAACCTCGAAACCACGCTTTACATCGCGTTGGTGAAAGGCGCGGTCGATCCCCGTGAGCCGACGCTGGTGCGGCTGCACTCGCAATGCCTGACGGGCGACGTGTTCGGTTCCGAGCGCTGCGACTGCGGCGAGCAGCTCGACACCGCGTTGGCAATGATCGAGAAGGCGGGCGGCGGCGTGCTGGTCTACATGTTCGACGAGGGCCGCGGCATCGGGCTGCTCAACAAGATCCGCGCCTACGCGCTGCAGGACCGGGGCCACGACACGGTCGAGGCCAATCACGCGCTGGGCTTCGCTGCCGACATGCGCGACTACAAGGCGGGTGCGCACATCCTGTTCGACCTGGGCGTGCGCCAGGTGCGACTCATGACCAACAACCCCGAAAAAGTGCAGGCGCTTGAGGAATACGGCCTCACCGTCACCGAGCGCGTGCCGATTGAGGTCCAGCCGCGCTCATCCAACCGCGACTACCTTCAGACCAAGCGCACCAAGTTCGGCCACCTGTTGTCGCTCGTCGCCGAGGGCGGCGCCGAGCAGCGGGATCCAGGAGCGAGGATTAAGGATCCGGATGAGAAGCGCAAGTAAGTTACGGTCTTACCGAATCCCGACTCCCGAATCCTGCGTCAATACCGCCGCGTCAGCGTCATCTGATCGCCCTCGCGCCGCATCTCGATGCGGTTGAGAAAGCTCAACCCCAGCAGACCCATGCCGCCCAGCGTGTTGCCTTCCACCACCACGCCGTCAACGTTATTGAGAGTGATTTCGCCGAGCTTCACGGTGTCGAGTTTGACATGATAGGCGGGTGCGACGCCGTTCGCCGTCTGCACCGCCCCTCTCGGGCCGGACAGGTAGAGAATTCCAGCGCGCCTCGCATCCTCGGCCCCGATGGTGACGACGGAAGCGCCGGTGTCGACGATGAATTTCAGGGACACGCCGTTGACTGCGGCGGTGGCAAAGAAATGACCTCTTGCGTCAGCAGCGAGGGTTGCGCGCTGTGCGCCCGACGCGGCGCCCCGGACGGAAAGGTGCCGTCCCATGGTGAGGG
>Ga0209343_10000490_pt1 | contig 55697 bp, 54 predicted proteins | sample RifCSPlowO2_02_FD_184026 | JGI IMG/M metagenome (GOLD analysis project Ga0209343, IMG submission 184026) | Groundwater microbial communities from Rifle, Colorado - Rifle CSP2_plank lowO2_0.2 (SPAdes) (version 2) | ecosystem: Environmental > Aquatic > Deep subsurface > Groundwater | place...
TTCAGAACAGAAACAGTGTGGAAAGAATCATCTTTGCCATATTCAACAGGCAGAATAGGATTTGGGAGAATTGATCCTATGGAGAGTATAGCCCTAAATAAAATTACACATAAAGATTGACATTACCCAAGAACAGACTGTCTTTGACTTTTAGACTGTCTTTAAGATATATTTAAGTGCAATGAATTCCGCTCACTTCGTTCAGGACAAGGTTATTGCGATTATTCCTGCACGGTATGGTTCTACCCGTTTAGATGGAAAACCGCTTTTAGACATAGCAGGAAAGCCTATGGTGGAGTGGGTCTATGAAAGGGCAAAGAAGGCAAAGCTCATAAATGATGTTATTGTAGCAACTGATGATAAAAGGATTTTTGACGCAGTCAAAGGTTTTCACGGCAAGGCGGTAATGACATCTGCATCTCATAAATCCGGCATGGACAGGCTTGCAGAGGCAGCGGCAAATATTAAGTGCGATATAGTTGTAAATGTCCAGGGGGATGAGCCGCTGATTGAATCGGAGATGATAGACGAGGCGATAAGGCCGATGGTTGATGATTCAGAAGTTTACATGGCAACGCTCAAGACAAAGATATTGGACGCGGAGGAACTTAACAGTCCGAATGTGGTGAAGGTGGTGACGGATAGAAATAATTTTGCGCTTTATTTTTCCAGGTTGCCTATACCATATCATAGAGATGAATGGAAAGACCCTAAACACCTCACGATTCACGGTTCACGGTTCACGGTCTTCAAGCACATTGGTTTGTATGTTTACCGAAAAGATTTTCTCCTGAAATTTGCCCGGATGAAACCGACGCTGTTGGAAGAGGCAGAGAAACTTGAGCAGTTGAGGGTTCTGGAAAACGGCTATAAAATCAAGGTCGTTGAAACAAAGTATAATTCCATCGGAGTTGATACAAAAGAGGATTTGGAAAAGGTGAGAAAGATAGTGAAAGAAAGTCGGTAGTCAGGAGTCAGGAGTAGGGCAGGGCTTTAGCCCTGCTTATGCAAACCTAAAGGTTTGTCCTACCTTTGTATTTACAGATACCAAATCATGGCTGAACCGAAAAAACATATCAAAACCAAATTCATCTTTGTCACAGGCGGGGTTGTTTCTTCGCTGGGTAAGGGTATTGCCTCTGCGTCCATCGGCGCGCTTCTTGAGAGCAGGGGGTTAACCATTACTCTCCAAAAGCTTGATCCTTATATCAATGTTGACCCCGGCACCATGAGCCCGTTTCAGCACGGCGAGGTATTTGTTACCGATGACGGCGCTGAGACAGATTTGGACCTCGGCCACTATGAAAGATTTACATCTGCGAAGCTTACAAAGAGAAACAATTTTACCACAGGGCAGATTTACGATGCTGTAATAACAAAGGAGAGGCGGGGAGATTACCTTGGTGGCACGGTTCAGGTTATCCCGCATGTGACTGACGAGATAAAGGCGAATATACTCAACATGACTGACGGCGTGGATGTTGCTATCATAGAGATAGGCGGAACAGTAGGCGATATTGAGAGTCTTCCTTTTCTTGAGGCTATACGACAGCTTCGCTTTGACCTTGGGAAGGAAAATGTTCTTTATATCCATCTTACCCTTATACCCTTCATTAATACAGCAGGCGAATTAAAGACAAAACCAACGCAGCACAGCGTAAATAAATTGCGCGAAATCGGTATTCAGCCTGATATCCTGCTTTGTCGCACCAGTCGTCCCCTCTCTCCTGAGATAAAGGCAAAGATAGCGCTTTTTGGCAATGTGGACAGAGATGCGGTTATAACCGCAAAGGATGTAGAATGTGTATATGAGGTGCCTCTTGCATTTCATAACGAAGGGCTTGATGAAAAGGTTATCAAACTCCTGAACATTTGGACAAGGTCGCCGAAACTGGAGCAGTGGGAGAGGATAGCGAAGAAGGTAAAAAATCCTAAATCTGGGATAACAATAGGCATAGTAGGCAAATATGTTGACCTTCAGGATTCCTACAAGAGTTTGCATGAGGCATTGGTGCATGGAGGGATTACAAATAACGTCTGTGTTAATTTTGTCTATATAGATTCGGAAGAGATTGAAAAGGCCGGACCTCGTCACTTGCTCAAGGATGTTGACGCTGTCCTTGTTCCAGGCGGTTTTGGAAGCAGGGGCATAGAGGGAAAGATATCTACTATCCAGTATGTAAGGGAAAAGAAGATTCCATTTTTCGGTATATGTCTCGGGATGCAGGTGGCTGCAATAGAGATAGCAAGGAATCTCTGCGGTTTAAAGGATGCGAACAGTTCTGAGTTTAATGTGGATACCCCGCATCCTGTGATTGATATGATGCTGGAACAGAAGAACATTACTTCAAAAGGCGGGACTATGAGACTCGGGGCATATCCCTGCATAGTAAAGAAAGGGACCCTTGCCTTCAAGGCATATGGAAAAGTAGAGATAAGCGAAAGGCACAGGCACAGATATGAGGTGAATAATATTTATCGTGAAAATATGGAAAAGGCAGGTGTTGTATTCAGCGGCCTCTCGCCGGATGGCGGGCTTGTCGAGATTATGGAATATAAAAATCATCCGTGGTTTCTGGGCTGCCAGTTTCATCCTGAATTCAAGAGCAGGCCGATGCAGCCTCATCCGTTGTTTGAAGAATTTGTAAAGGCGGCGATTCAGAATAAAAAGGGCAAGCCTGCCCTTGCAGGCAGTAAGCATGGGGGACAGGGAATAAGGGGAAGAAAAAAGTGAGGCTCTGGTTGTTGACCTTATTGCCGAAGCCGTGCTGTTGACAGTAGTGTGCCGATTCATCGGCGTTTTTTTATACGCCCATAAATGGGCAAACTACACAAAAACAAAAAAGGTATTCTGAAAAGCAATGGACAAACTAAAACCAATAAAAATCGGCAATATCAAAATCGGGGGCCTGACCCCGAATGTATCTATCGGGGGCAATGCCCCTTTTGTTTTAATAGCAGGACCGTGTGTAATAGAGGGCGAGAAAACAACCCTTGCTGTTGCCGCAAAACTAAAGGCTATTGCAGCCAAGCTCAAAATCCCGCTCATATTCAAGGCGTCCTATGACAAGGCTAACAGGACGTCGCTTCAATCATACAGAGGGCCTGGGCTTTATGCAGGGCTTGAAGTATTAGCAGAGGTAAAAAAGAGGTTTAATCTGCCGATCCTTACTGATGTCCATTGTAAAGAGGACGTTCAAGAAGTTGCCATGGTTGCAGATATAATACAAATACCCGCATTCCTTTGCAGGCAGACAGATTTGATAATAGAGGCTGCAAACACAGGCAGGGTTATCAATATTAAAAAAGGCCAGTTCCTTGCGCCGTGGGATGTCCGGCAGATAATTGACAAGGCTGTATCAACAGGAAATAGAAATATAACTATCACGGAAAGAGGCGCATCCTTTGGTTACAATAATCTTGTGGTTGACTTCAGGTCAATCCCTCTGATTAGGGAAATTGGCTATCCTGTGATATTTGACGCAACGCACAGCGTTCAGATTCCCGGCGGCCTCGGGAGTGCGTCAGGCGGGCAAAGAGAGATGGTGGAATACCTTGCAAGGGCTGCTGTTGCCGTAGGTGTTGATGGTATATTTATGGAGGTTCATTCAAACCCCGCTAAGGCGCTCTGCGACGGCCCGAATTCTTTAGCACTGAAAAGCCTCCCTGCGCTGCTGAAACAGTTGAAGGAAATAGATAGGGTGGTGAAGGGGAATGTTAGAGGTCGGAGGCTGGAGGTTAGAGGAAAAAAATCAAAATAAGCTTAAGGTTGGGGTCTCCTATCCCTCAACCTCTACCATCATTATTAGAAGGTGGAGGCAGATGTCAAATTACATTTTTCCTTTTGAGAAGTTGGATGTTTGGCGGATGGCTGTAGAATTGGCGGATTATACATTATCATTGCTTGAGCGGATACCCTTGAATAAGTATTTGCGTTTAGTTTCACAAATGGAGGGTGCGGTAGCTTCAATTTCCCAGAACATAGCAGAAGGGAAAGGGCGGCAATATAGAAAAGAATTTATCCAATATTTGAGTATTGCCCAGGGTTCTCTTTATGAAACAATAACGCTTAACGAAATATTCAGGAGAAGAGGTTTGTTTGCAAAAGAAGAATCGGAAGGAATTAAGGTAAGAGGCGAAGAAATAGATCGCAAATTGAATGGGTTGATGAATGCATTAAGAGGTACGAAGAGGCGGGAGGTTAGAGGATAGGGGCAACAAAAGATGTTGGAGGTATGAGGTCTGAGGCAAAAAGTTTCTACCTCCAGCCTCTTACGATATTTGCCTCACTCCTCAAACCTCTAACATTTCCAACATGAAGTCTGATAAAACAATATTGACCGCCAAGCGGGTTTTGAAAATAGAGGCCGAGGCCATAACGCATCTTGCCGCGCGGCTTGACGGAAATTTTTCAAAGGCCATTGACCTTATATTGAATGCAACCGGCAAGGTCATCATAACCGGCATGGGAAAGAGCGGGCTTATCTGCCAGAAGATTGCGGCCACCTTTGCCTCAACCGGCACGCCTGCATTTTTCCTGCATCCGGCTGAGGGCGTGCATGGCGATCTGGGTATGCTGATGAAAGATGACATCGTTATCGCAGTGTCCAACAGCGGCGAGACAGAGGAGCTTATACGGATTATACCCCTGATAAAAAGGATGGGGGTAAAACTTATTGCAATGACAGGGGATAAAAAATCCACCCTTGCGAAGGCAGGTGATGTTGTGCTGAATGTAGGCGTGAAGAAAGAGGCTTGTCCGCTTGGCCTTGCGCCAACCGCTTCTACTACTGTTACCTTGGCTATGGGAGACGCTATGGCAGTTGCCTTGCTTGAAAAAAAGGGTTTCAAAGAAAAAGACTTTGCGCTCCTTCATCCGGGAGGCAGTCTCGGCAAAAGGCTTTTAAAGGTAGATGAGCTTATGCACACAGGCAAGGGCATTCCGGTTGTTCATATACATGCATCCATGAAAGAGGCAATAATTGAGATAACCGCAAAGAGGCTCGGCGTAACAGGTGTGGTAGATGGGAATGGCTGCCTTGTCGGCGCTGTCACAGACGGCGATTTAAGGAGGGCGCTGGAAAAAGGCAATGACATTCTGAATAAAAGGCTGAAGGATGTAATGACAAAAAACCCCAAAAAGATAGCAAAGGGCGCATTTGCAGAATCTGCTTTAAAGCTGATGGAGGATTATTCTATAACAAGTTTATTTGTATATGAAGGTAAGAATGAGAATAAAATTGCAGGCGTCATCCATCTGCACGATTTGCTCAAGGCAGGGGTGGTGTAAAAAACAGGCGTAAAAAACACATTGTCCCAAAAGTAGCGTTGATTTTTGGGGATTGTAAAAAATATTTGACAAACAGTTCTGATTTGAGGTAAAAAAGGAAGAAATTATGGAAGACAGGGTTGTAAATATCCTTATAGATATTAAGGCAGATATCGGCGAATTGAAGAAAGGGCAGATAGATATCAGAGACCGTATGGGCAGATTTGAAAGCCGTATGGATGGTTTTGAAAACCGTATGGATGGACTTGAAGGTCGTATGGATGGTTTTGAAGGCCGTATGGACAGATTAGAGACAGATATAATAGAAGTCAAGACTACCGTTAGCGCCATAGCAGAGGCGGTGATAGAGACCTCAAGGGATGCTACCAAATTAAAGGCTGGGGGCAAATTGTAAAAAAATTGTAAAAAAACCTTGACAACATGTTTGCTTATGGTGTAAAAAGAGCAGTATTAAAACGGCCCTGTTACTTTTCCGATTCATAAAAATATAAGGGAGGTGAGATAGAGAAAAGATGAGAATACTCTAACTCAGGGCTTGAGCTTTGAGAATTGTGTATTATAAATTGCTTCTTTAATAAAAAAAGAAGTAATAAATAAAAAAGGAGGAAGTAAAAATGAAAAAGATTCTAATGGCAGTTTTTGCAATCCTGATGACTGCCGCATGGGTGGCGCCGGCAATGGCTGACACCACATTCTACGGCACATACAGGGTAAGATTGTTCAGCACGAACAACGCTTCAGATTACAATAGTTCAGGAGATACTAAGACGTACAGCGGCGTTGGCTCTAATGTTACCACAACAGCAGCAGCCAATCCTACTGACAACAACTCATGGGTAGACCAGAGGTTCCGTCTTGGCGTTGAGAGCAAGGCATCTGACAATCTGAGGGGTTTTGTGCAGTTAGAGATCGGCGATACTAATGGACCAAACAGAAGCCATGTATGGGGAAGCGGTGCAGCAGGCAATGACTGGGGTACAGCGAATAATGAGAATAACAGGGTAAATGTCCGTCAGGCATATCTTTCATTCAGCGCCGGCCCGGTCAGGGTAAAGGCAGGCAGACAGGTATTCGGCGATGCGCCGGATGGCGGCCAGTCTTTCAGGGTTGCTGATGACGGAGTCTATTACGGCCTTATAGATGGCGGACTTATACTTGTCAGCCAGATTGACGCCTTTATATTAACAACAAAGGCAGTTGACCCGATGACACTTTATTTTGGTTATGCAAAGCTGACCGAAGCTTCTTATAGCGCTACTACATCAACCAGTGTTCCCAGCACCACAACAGATTCATCTGACAGAGATAACACCCTCTATATATTGCAGGCAACTGCTGCGCCATCAGATACTTTAAAGGCAGGCGCCTATTTCCTGTATGACAGAGACAGAACAACGATAGTACAAACCTCTGCTACTAAATCTACGAACAGCACAGGCCAGAACAGTCCATGGTGGTTGGGTGCAGGGGTAGAGGCAAAGCTTAACCCAATCAACTTAAAGGTTCATGGTGCATATAAGGGCGGTAAACAAGACAAGGGTTGCCAGCCAGGCTCATGCGGTATTGCTGCTACAGGCAGCGCTGCTGACCGTAAATACAGCGCATATGCAATTGACGGCGATGTAAGCATGAATCTTGGCCAGGCAACAGTCGGCGTTGCCGCAGGTTTGGGCAGCGGAGACAAGAGCACACAGGATGAAAAGTCACAGAACTTTACCGGTGTTGTAGGTTCTTACGGCAATCAGCTTGGCGTAAGACCAGCCATATTCTTTGACAATGGCGAGGTATCAAACGGCGGTGCAAGCCTTGCTACAGTCAGCTCAAACAGCATTGACAGAACCACCCTCGGCAATATCACATTTGCCCAGCTTTATGGTTCTTTCAAGGCAACAGATGATTTGACGCTGAGCGGTCTCTATGCTGGTTTCTGGCATAGTCAGAACAAGCAGACAACAGGAGCGGCAACTTCAACTGAATGGGAGAGCAAGCTCGGCACAGAATTTGACCTTACTGCAGTTTACAAGCTATATCCGCAACTTGCAATAGTTGGTCAATTAGCATGGTTTATGCCAGGAGACGGCATTAAGAGCTCTAAGAACCAGGCTGGAAATTGGAGCGGTAATGCAGCCGACGATGCAGTCAGCGAGTACTTTGCAAAGATTCAGTATGACTTTTAACTAATCCCCTCACCCTTCCCTCTCCCATCAGGGGAGAGGATAAAGGAGAGGGGTGGTTTTAAAGGATGTGAGTTTTAAAAGGGCGGGGTTTTAAAACCCGCCCTTTTTTATTGCTTTGGAGCGGTTCATTTTGCATTGACAATGCCTTGTTGCAATGCTAAATTTAAATCGTGAGATTAACAAAGAGGCAGAAGGAGAATGCGAGTAAGTATTTTCTGGATATTAGTAAATATGCCTTTGGCGCAGTTGTTGTAGGAAAATTTATTTCTCTATCATCTATCCCTGAGTGGGTTTTCTGGATGGGATTATGTTTTGCTGTCCTTACATTTTTGAGTGGCATATTTTTAGATAGAGGAGGAGATTGACATGACTTCTTTAGGCATAGCTTTTATACTGCTATCTCTTGGTGTGATAGTTTTTTATCTGTATGTTCGCTACACAGAAAAACACTATCCAAAACATCACTGACCTTTTGCAGCAAGCAGGTGGACTGTACCTCACCCTATGGCTGACACTCTTGCAACAGACGATACAGTCAGCGAATACTTTGCAAAGATTCAGTATGACTTTTAAGATTTAATGTAGCTTGCCGATTTATCGGCGCATTATGAAATACGCCCAATAAATTGGGCAGCTGCAAAAACATAAAAAAGGGCGGGCATAAAACCCCGCCCTTTTTTATTGCTTGACAGAGAAGAATATAAGTATTACATTATAGTCAAGTAATACAAAATTTAAATGTAAGGAACATATTGATATGCCTATAAAAGCGGTTAAGATTACATCAAAGGGACAGGTTACTATTCCTAAAGAGATAAGGGATTTGTTGGAGAGCAATATAATAGAGTTTGAGATGGCAGGTGGAAATATAATGCTAAAACCTGTTAAAAGCATCGGCGGCTCTTTGAGCGGATATACAAAAAAATATGTCCCTTTGAAAGCGGTAAGGGAAGTTGTGTGGGAGCGGGTGGCACATGATAGAACAGGCCAAAAAACTGCCTGATACAAATGTCATACTCAGGTATTTGCTGGCAGACGAGCCTCATCTTTATGATAAGGCCGATAGATTATTTGAACGGGTTAGGGTGGGTGAGGAAAAGGTTATTATCCTTGAGAGCGTTATTGTGGAATGCGTATATGTATTAACGAAATTTTATAAGGTCCCGAAAGATAAAGCATCCGAGAAGCTACAGGGGTTGTTGCATTACAGAGGGGTTGTAAATGATGATAAAAGAGAGTTGATTGAGGCATTAAGTCTCTTTGCCGATAAAAATTTTGATATTGTAGATTGCATATTATGGGCAAAGGCCAGAGGTTATGGCGCATCTTTAGTTAGTTTTGATGAAAGACTGAAAAGGCTGCACGAAGCTCATCCTTAATTCGTCTCGCCAGGGTCACATCAAAGGTAAATTCCGTGAAAAAGGGCGGGCATAAAACCCCGCCCTTTTTTATTTGACACGTTATCTTTGTTGGGCTATATTTAAGCTGGATGGAGAGACGGGCAAATTTAGCAAAGGCTTTATACGATATTGGGAAATTGACATTTGCGGCGTTGGTTATTGGACAGTTTATATCAGAAAGTCAAAATTATTTTGTGTTGATAGGCGGATTGGGATTTACAATTATTGTTTTTATAGTTGCTTATAAAATAGATGGAAAGAGGTGACAAATTATGTTAGAGGCAATAATCCTTTTTGGCATTCCGGCAGTAATCTTGATTATTGTGGGAATATATTTTACCTATAAGGATGCCCACCACAAAAGGCATACATCATTAAAACATCCTTAAAAAAGAAAGAAGATTGATATGGATATTCTTGGATATACTTTCTTGGGTCTTTCAATTGCTGTAATAGCTTTTTACCTCTTTGTTCGCTACACAGAAAAACACCATCCAAAACACCACTGACCTTTGCAGCAAGGAGGGTGGGCTCTGCCCATCCTACGGCTGACACTCTTGCAGTTGACGACGCAGTAAGCGAGTACTTTGCAAAGATTCAGTATGACTTTTAATGTAGGGCAACCCTTTAGGGTTGCGGAGGGCAAGGCTTAAGCCTTGCCCTACATAAGAAGAGCACAAAAAAAGGGCGAGGTTTAACCCCCGCCCTTTTTTATTACTTATCCTTAACGTGGCTTGCCCATTTATGGGCGTCCGCCTGAGGCGGATGAAAAACGCCGATGAATGGGCATACTACAAAAACTACAAAAACGTCGATAAGTCGGCAGACTACGAAAAAAATATTAAAATTTCCCATTGCAACAGGTAAAAAAATTCCATATAATAAATTGTCATATTTGTAGCTTGCCCATTCATGGGCGTATTTAAAAACCGCCGATAAATCGGCAGACTACATGTATCCCTGTATTTTTGCGAGGGTGGCGGAACTGGCAGACGCGCCAGACTTAGGATCTGGTGGGCAACCATGGGGGTTCGATTCCCCCCTCTCGCACCAAACCACAGGCAATAGGTTTTTTGTAGCTTGCCCATTTATGGGCGCAGTTAAAAAACGCCGATGAATCGGCAGACTACATAATTATTTAAAAGGAGAGATATCGTAATGAAAGTATCAATCGAAGATTTAAGCCCTGTAAAAAAGAGGATACTTATTGAGGTGCCGCCTGAAGATGTTGACCAGGAGATGGAGGCTGTGTATAGGGAGCTTGGGGAAAAGGTTTCCATAGACGGTTTTAGAAAAGGGAAGATACCAAAGGCGGTATTAGAGAGTCGTTATAAGGACTATGTGCTTGGAGAGGTTGTATCAAAGGTTATAGAAAACTCGTATCCAAAGGCTATCATGGAAAAGAGCCTGTCTCCTGTCTCGAGGCCTGATATAGATGTGAAGGAAGGCATAAAACAAGGCAAGCCTTTCTCATACTCAGCAACTGTTGAAGTAAGACCTCCTATAAAGGTAGAAGGTTATATTGGCATAGAGTTTAAGAGAGAAGCAGTGGTTGTTGCTGATGATGAGGTGGAAAAGACTATGGTGGCCCTGCGGGAAAACAACGCATATTACAATGAGGTGGAGCGTCCTGCCCAGGAACAGGATATGGTTCTTGTAGATTTTGAAGGGTTTATAGAGGATAAACCCATAAAGAACGGGAAGGCGTCTGATTTTTATACAATAATAGGCTCAAAAAAGCTTGTCCCTGACATTGAAAATGCGCTGATAGGGATGAAAAAGGGCGAAGAAAAAGAGGTAAAGGCAAGATTTCCTAATGAATATGGTCATAAAGAATTAGCAGATAAAGAAGGCCTTTTTAAGCTGAAGCTTAAGGTAGTCAAGGAAAGGGTGTTGCCTGTGCTGGATGATGAGTTTGCGAAGGATTTAAAGCTTGACAATGTTGCCCAGTTAAAGGATAAAGTAAGAGAGGGCATCAAACTACAGAAAGAGGCAGCAGAGAAGGAAAAGGTTAAGAAAGAGATACTGGAAAAGCTTATTGAGAAAAACAGCTTTGATACACCTCCTGCGCTGGTGGCAAACTATTTACAGTCAATGATCTCCCAAACATTAGAGAAGGTGAAGAAGGGGATGGTAAGGCCTGAAGATGCGGCTGATATGACGTATGAGAAACTGAGGGAAAAATATGCCAAAGTGGCTGAAATACGGGCAAAGGAAGAGATGATACTGGATGCAATAGCAAGGCAGGAAAACATAACTGTTTCAGCAGAAGAAGTGGATTTAAGGATAAGAGAAATAGCTGTCCAACGTTATCAAAATTATGAGGGCCTTAAAAAGAAGATTATTGAAGAAGGCTCTGAGAGTATAATAATGGCAGGGATGCTGGAAGATAAGGTTTTTGATTTTGTAATTAAAAACAGGCAATAGGCTATAGGTGATAGGCAATAGGCAGTAGGAAAACCCCATAGCCCATTGCCCATAGCCTGTATTTTAAAGAGGTATTCATGACATTAATCCCCATGGTTGTTGAGCAGACAGGCCGCGGAGAACGGGCGTATGATATATATTCAAGGCTTCTTAAGGATAGGATAATCTTCTTAGGCACAGCCATTGATGATAATGTTGCAAATCTTGTCATTGCCCAGCTGCTCTTTCTGGAATCCGAAGACCCTGATAAGGAGATACATCTTTACATAAATTCGCCAGGCGGGATTGTAAGCGCAGGGCTTGCTATATACGATACAATACAGTACGTTAAACCGCTTGTTTCCACAATATGTATGGGTCAGGCTGCAAGCATGGGGGCCCTTTTACTGGCAGCCGGCGCCCACGGCAAGAGATTTGCCCTTCCCCATTCAAGGATTCTGATACATCAGCCGCTGGGAGGGGCCCAGGGTCAGGCAACAGATATAGATATTCAGGCTAAAGAGATACTGAGACTCAGGGAAGAGTTGAATCTTATCCTTGCAAGACATACAGGCCAGTCAGTAGAAAAGATAAGCAGAGACACGGATAGAGATTTTTTTATGAGTGGTGGACAGGCGAAGGAATATGGTATAATTGATTCGGTGATAGAGAAGCGGGTATCGCTCCACGTGTAACTTATATCCATGAGGAGGTATTATGGTAGACAAAAAAAGAGGAAACGATGCGTTAACCTGCTCATTCTGCGGCAAGAGCCAGTCTGAGGTGAAGAAACTTATTGCCGGTCCGATGGTGTATATATGTGATGCATGTGTAGAACTCTGCAATGATATAATTGGCGAGGAATATGAGAAAGAGGAAATATCCCATGCCAGGGTGATGTCAGTTCCAAAACCTGCGGAGATAAAGAAGATTCTTGATGAGTATGTCATAGGGCAGGAGAAGGCAAAAAAGATACTTTCAGTTGCAGTGCACAATCATTATAAGAGGATTGAGAGCAAAGATAAGAAATTCAATACCGGCGGCGTTGAGCTTCAGAAAAGCAATATACTTTTGCTTGGCCCAACCGGCTCCGGTAAAACGCTCCTTGCCCAGACCCTTGCAAAAATACTCAATGTTCCCTTTACCATAGCCGATGCCACAACATTGACAGAGGCAGGTTATGTGGGCGAAGATGTTGAAAACATAATTTTAAGCCTGTTGCAGAATTCTAATTATGAGATAGATAAGTGTCAGAAGGGGATTGTCTATATAGACGAGATAGACAAGATATCAAGAAAGTCTGACAGTCCGTCAATTACGCGGGATGTGTCCGGCGAAGGGGTTCAGCAGGCGCTGCTCAAGATAATTGAAGGGACTATTGCCAATGTCCCGCCAAAAGGCGGCAGAAAGCACCCTCAGCAGGAATTTCTGCAGGTAGATACAACCAATATACTTTTTATATGCGGCGGAGCCTTTGCAGGCTTAGAGAATATAATACAGCAGCGGGTTGGGAGAAAGACCCTTGGTTTTGGCGCTGATATAAAAAAGAAGGCAGAGAGAAATGTAAATGAACTGCTCCGCGAGGTTCAGCCTGAGGATTTGTTAAAATATGGTTTGATACCTGAATTTGTTGGAAGGCTGCCTGTGGTGGCTGTCTTAGATGAACTGGATGAGTCTGCCCTGGTAAAGATACTGACAGAGCCGCGTAATGCCCTTGTTAAACAGTATCAGAAGCTCTTTGAATTTGAGAATGTAAAACTCAAATTTACAGACAGCGCTATGGTCGCGATTGCAAGGGAGGCCATGAAGAGAAAGACCGGCGCAAGGGGGTTGAGGGCTATTCTTGAAAATGCAATGCTTGATGTGATGTACGATATGCCGTCGCAGACTAATATACGGGAATGTCTTGTTAATGAAGATATGATACTTGGCAAGGGAAATCCGATAATGGTCTATGAGAAGAAGGCAGAATCGGCGTAAAGAAAGACAGGTAGAGGTTAAGGAAAGATAGAGTTTTTCTCAACCTCAACCTCAGCCTCAACCTTAACCTGTCTTTTTAACGAGGTGAACAATGTTCTTCAAGGAAAATAAAAATATGACAGAAGACGTAAAAGAAGTATCTGTTCCTCTTATTCCATTGCGGGATATAGTAATTTTTCCGCATATGGTTGTTCCGCTTTTTGTAGGAAGGGATAAGTCTGTAAAGGCGTTGGAACTTGCCATGTCTCAGGATAAGAGCATTCTTCTATCAGCCCAGAAAAAAGCAAAGACAGACGACCCTTCCCAGGATGATATACATAAAGTTGGCACCTTGGGCAATATATTGCAGCTTTTGAGACTGCCTGATGGAAGTGTTAAAGTTCTTGTAGAGGGAAAGAGAAGGGCAAAGATAAAGGAATTTGTTCCTTCTAAGGAATGTTTTATAGTCAAGGTTAACGAGATAAATGAAGAAGTTGATGATACATTAGAAACTGAGGCGCTTACCAGAAATATTGCAAAGGCCTTTGAGACCTACGTAAAGCTTAACAAGAAAATACCTCCTGAGATGATTATGTCCGTATCTTCCATTGATGAACCTGCAAGGTTAGCGGATACGATAGCTGCGCATCTGGTAATAAAACTGCAAGATAAGCAGGCCCTTCTGGAACTTACCAATGTTACGCACAGACTGGAGAGGCTTTACGGCCTTATGGAAGGCGAGATAGAAATACTTGAGACGGAGCAGAAGATAAGGCAGCGTGTCAAAAAGCAGATGGAGAAGACACAGAAAGAGTATTACCTGAGCGAGCAGATGAAGGCTATTCAGAAGGAATTGGGCGAGAAAGATGAATTTAAAAGTGAGCTTCAGGAGCTTGAAGATCGGATCAAAAATAAAAAGATGAGCAAGGAGGCCACAAAAAAGGCCAAGCAGGAGCTGAAAAAACTCAAACTCATGTCGCCAATGGCTGCTGAGGCTACTGTTGTAAGAAATTATCTTGACTGGCTGCTATCTCTTCCGTGGGCAGAGGTGACGGAGGAGAAAAAGGATATCAATGAAGCTGAAAAAATTCTTGAACAAGACCATTATGGTTTGAAGCAGGTTAAAGAGAGGATTGTGGAACATTTGGCTGTTCATGGACTTGTGGAAGAGATGAAAGGGCCGATACTGTGCCTTGTTGGCCCGCCTGGCGTTGGAAAAACGTCATTGGCAAAATCCATTGCAAGGGCAACAAATAGAAAGTTTATACGTTTGTCTTTGGGCGGGGTGAGGGATGAGGCAGAGATTAGGGGTCACAGGAGAACATACATAGGTTCTATGCCTGGAAAGTTAATCCAGTCTTTAAAAAAGGCAGGCGCCAATAACCCTGTCTTTTTGTTAGACGAGGTTGATAAGATGTCGACAGATTTCAGAGGCGACCCAGCGTCTGCATTGTTAGAGGTTTTAGACCCGGAGCAGAATCATAGTTTTAATGACCACTATCTGGATTGTGATTATGATCTCTCGAAGGTGATGTTTATAACTACTGCTAATAATGTTCAGGGCATTCCCTATCCGCTATTGGACAGGATGGAAATCATAAGGATAGCCGGTTACACAGAAATAGAAAAGGTTCATATAGCCAAGAAATTTCTTGTGACAAAACAACTTAATGCCAATGGTATTGCTGCTGCAAATCTTGAGATTCCGGAGAATGCGATATTGGCAATTGTAAGAAGGTATACGCGGGAGGCGGGGGTAAGGAATTTAGAAAGGGAGATTGCCTCCATCTGCAGAAAGGTTGCAAAAGAGGTTTTAAAGAAGGGTAAGGATGTCAAGATAAAGCTATCTCCTAAAGGTGTAGCGAAATACCTTGGTATACCAAAATACCGCTACGGTAGAATAGAGGAGAAGGATGAAATAGGCCTTGCAACAGGTCTTGCTTGGACAGAGACCGGCGGCGAATTGTTATCAATAGAGGTGACCGTGGTGCCTGGTACAGGTAAGCATATTATCACAGGCAAGCTTGGTGATGTAATGCAGGAATCTGCTCAGGCAGCGCTTACTTATATCCGTTCTAGAGCGGATGCTCTCGGCATAGATAAGGATTTCTACCAGAAGGTTGATATACATATACATGTTCCTGAAGGCGCTATACCGAAGGATGGGCCATCTGCCGGTATTGCTATGGCTACTGCGATTGCTTCTACCTTTATGAAGGTCCCTGTGAGGAAAGATGTTGCGATGACAGGCGAGATAACGCTTCGCGGCAAGGTTCTGCCTATAGGCGGTTTAAAAGAAAAGATACTTGCCGCCCATAGGGGTATGATACCAAAGGTTCTTGTGCCAAAAGAGAATGAAAAAGATATTAAAGAGATTCCTTCCAGTGTCTTAAAAAAGGTGGAGATTTCTTTTGTGGAGAATATGGACGATGTGTTGAGGCAGGCGCTGGTTCTTGAAAAACCAGAAGAGATATTCAAGAAGAAGGAGGACATATACCAAAAAGAAGCTATTTCAGAAACGTCATCCAGTGACAGAGTCATTACACATTGAACGGAATGCCAGCCGCAATCACCGCTCCTGCAACGGGGTCAAGGCGGGCTATGGAAATAACAAAATTCCTTACCGAGGAGAATCCCCTCAGATTGCCGCGGAATTCTTCAACAATTCTTGATATTGCAGCATTTCAAGATTATCTTTAAATAGTTGTGCTTAAAACGGCAAGAAAACGACAATAACGACAATAATTTGCTTGACAGAATGAATGAAAGTTGTTATAGCATTTACAAATTAGAGTAAGATTCAGACTCAAAAAATTGAGTTTCAATATAATAATAAATGGCTCAAGGTTTTTGGCGTTAAAAATTTAAAAGGAGGAGAGGATATGACAAAGGGTGAGATCGTTGGTGTAATCTCAAAAGAAGCTGGGATTACAAAGGTTGCTGCTGAGAAGGCATTAGTTGCCTTTATAGATGCTGTGACAAAGTCTTTGAAGAAGGGTGATTCGGTAGGTTTAGTTGGCTTCGGAACCTTTTCTGTTTCCAAGAGAAAGGCGAGAAAAGGACGCAACCCGCAGACTGGCAAGGAGATTAATATTCCTGCTGCAAAGGTGCCAAAGTTTAAAGCTGGCAAGGGTTTAAAAGACGCTGTAAGAAGATAAAACAAAATATATTTTGTAGTAGTTGTAATAATAGTACATAAAGAGGCTCATAATATTTTGGTTAGAGAGATCAGGAATGAGGAAGCGCATTTCCTTTTTCCTGATTTTTGTTTCAACTGTTTTACTTTTTTCTGTATTTCGGGCGGATAGCTCAGTTGGGAGAGCGCAGCCCTTACAAGGCTGAGGTCACAGGTTCAATCCCTGTTCCGCCTACCATTAAAAAAGTGAAAAGTGAAAAGTGAAAAGTGAAGAGTCAGAAGTCAGGAGTCAGCTGTTAAGAGACTAAAAATCTTATCTTTTAACTTTTAATCTTTTAGCTTTTGACTTCTTTTTTGGGGCCGTAGTTCAATTGGTTAGAGCACCGCCCTGTCACGGCGGAAGTTGCGGGTTCGAGCCCCGTCGGCCCCGCCATATTATTGCCCCTCTTTGTTTGTTCTCAGTTTTAAAATTGAGGAACTTGCAAAGAGGGGTTTTTATTTATTATTGACACGGTGTTTTGTAATTGATAGGTTTATCCTTGTAAAAAACACAGAGACGTCTGGTGTAAAGTATGGTCAACATGTTTCATGTTTATAAAAGCTATGAAAGGGCGATATCTGTCTTAACAGATATAACAGTAAAGATTGATAAAGGAGAATTTGTCTTTATAACCGGGGCAAGCGGGGCCGGTAAATCAACCTTATTAAAGCTTATTTTTTGTATAGAGCGACCTACGCAGGGCCAGATTATAATAGGTGGAAAGAATGTATCGCGGTTTACTGAAAAGGACACACCTCTTTTAAGAAGGAAAATAGGTTTTGTTTTCCAAGATTTTAAACTGCTGAACAATAAAACAGTTTTTGATAATATCGCCCTCTCACTCCGAATTACAGGTATGGACAATAGGGAGATAAATAAAAGAGTTCTTAGGGTATTGGCTTATTTGGGGCTCCAACATAGGGCAAACTTCAAACCTTTGACGCTTTCAGGTGGTGAACAGCAGAGGGTTGCTATTGCAAGGGCATTGGCAAAAGAACCGACCATCCTATTAGCGGATGAACCTACCGGTAATCTCGACCCTCAGAGGGCTGTTGATATATTTAATCTATTTAATGACATAAATGCCAGGGGGACTACGGTGATTGTCGCCACCCACGATCAGGCGCTCATAGAAAGATTTAATAAGAGGACAATCCATCTTGATAACGGTAAAATAGTTGAGTAGTCTAAAATTACTGGGTTCATCTAAATGAATTATCTTAAGTGGCTTTTATATTTCTTTTCTGAGGCCTTTCAAACCATACGGAATAATCTTGTAACAACAAGTGTGACAATAACGACTATTGCAATCTCTCTGGCTGTTTGTGGGTTATTTGCCGGTATTTTTATAAACCTTAACAACATACTTGGCAGCATGGGTAGCCAGATTCAAGTTGTAGCCTATATGAAAGATGGGTTATCCAATGATGCGATATTGAATATCAAAAGAGATATCGCCGCTATGCCGGAGGTGGATGACTTAGAATATATTTCTAAAGAAAGGGCTTTTTCTATTTTTAAGAATGATGTAAAGGGGCAAAAAGGCATACTGGAAGGTCTGGACGCAAGTCCTTTTCCAGCCTCACTTGATATTAAGGTAAAAAAGGCATACAGAAATCCAGCAGGTATAAACGGCCTTGTGTCAAAACTAAAGATTGTTCATGGCATTGAGGATGTTCAATATGGTAGAGAGTGGGTGGATAAACTTTTTGCATTTGTAAGATTTATAGAGATGTTTGCTCTCGTAATAGGCAGCTTTATTCTTTTGGCTACTATATTTATTGTGTCAAACACTATAAGGCTTGCAATATATGCCAGACGAGAGGAGATAGAAATTATGGGTCTTCTTGGTGCAACAAATATATTTATAAAAACCCCATTTCTTATAGAAGGTATTATTGAAGGTTTTTTAGGCGCAATTATTGCTGTTGGCATACTCTATCTTACCAGTCTCATATTGGTGATGAAAACACCCCCGCTTTTTGTATCGGCGATCTCTATGCCGTTTTCTATCTCATATTTTTCTTTAGGATTTATTGTTGTTGGGATTACACTTGGTTTATTAGGAAGCAGTATTGCCCTTAGGAAGTTTGTTAAGAACTAATCTATCTGTTTCATCTTTTGGTTTCTGCCTGAAAAAATCGCTGAAGTGAGATTGTAAGCCGGATTCTGTCTCCCGATGGGGCGATAGCCATTCATCTGGGATGCTGATTACTCAGCACCTCAAGCAACCAACCCGAAGACACGGACGGGCCGTCCTTAAATGTCTTCCTATTTGGTCTTGCTCCGGGAGGGGGTTACCTAGCCTCTGATGTCACCATCAGAGCTGGTGGGCTCTTACCCCACCGTTTCACCCTTACCCCTATGTAACGTAACATCGGGGCGGTTTGTTTTCTGTGGCCCTTATCCCTACCCCGATATGATATCGGGGCGGTCGCTGTTAGCGACCTCCCTGCCCTGTGGAGTCCGGACTTTCCTCCACCCCGACATAACATCGGGGCAGCGGCTATCTTGTCTCACTTCAGCGAACCAGCTAAGCAGGGCAAATCATGGTGTCTATCCCCTGATTTGCCAGCCTGTCTGCTTCACTATTCTTTTCCCTGTTTATATGAATAATATCATATCCATCAAAATGCATCAACAGAGCCATGGACTCTTTATAAAGAGGTTTCAATCCTTCGCTCTTTATTTTATATTCTCCTTTTATTTGCTTTACCATAAGTTCCGAATCTGCAAAGACTTTGATTGTTGAGACACCCATTGTCTTTGCCTCTTTTAAGGCAGTAATAAGGGCTTGGTATTCCGCAACATTATTTGTAGTCTTGCCAAGATACTTTCCTATTCTCCTTAAAACTTTTCCATCCTCTGATAAAATAAGCACCCCGATTCCTGCATGGCCTGGGTTTCCTCTTGCTGCACCATCTACATAGATAGTGACTACTTCTCTTTTTTTAAATGTATCAGCAAACTGGAGAAGGAGAGATTGTATATCTTCCTTTGGTATTTCTGGAAAACGTTTCATTGTCTTCGCAATGTCAAAGGTTTCCGCCAATGTTTTTAAAATTTTATATTTAAGGTCGTCTTTCACTATTCAGTAGATAGAGCAGACAGATTGTTGTTTGTTTAGGAATTAGAAACCTTAGAGTGCCAATAAAGGATGCGATGACAGTGGGGGCAAAAAATGAGGTCAGAAGAACCTTTTTGTAATTGTATGTATGCCTGGGGAGGTATATTCATATAACAGCCCTGACAAGTGCCGTCTTCTACAGATACAATGGCTATGCCCTGCCTCTTTTGTTTTATTGTTTCGTATCGTTTTAAGAGGGAAGGAGGGATATCCTTAATAATTGCCGCCTTTTCCTCAGTTTTTTCTTTGAGGCCTTTCCCCCATTCCTCCTTATTTGTTATAATGGCCGTGTTTTTTCCTTCAAGCTCGGTTTTTTTATTCTGTAGCCTATCATCTGCTTCTTTTATAAGGCCTTTCTTTTCATCTACCTTTTCAATAAGTTTGCTGCGCTCTCCTTCTTTTGTCTGTTTTTCTTTTTTTGCTGTATTGAGCTCTTTTGTAGCTGCATTGAATTCTTTATCATTCTTTATATTTTTAAGTCTGTCCTCATTCTTTTTTATCCTCTCTGTGCACGAAAAGATTTCGTCATCCAATGTTTGCATTAATTTTTCTAATTCATCAAGCTCAACCTTTAATGTTGCTATCTTGGTTTCATGCTCTTTAATCTCTTCCAAAAGCCTTGCTATATCTGTATTATACTGTTTCTCTTCTTCCTCTATTATGCCTATTTGAATATCTATTGCCTGAACTTTCTCAAGCAGTAATAGTTGATTTTTCAAAGAGTTCCCCTTGGATAGTTATTTGGTGGGCCCACCTGGACTCGAACCAGGGACCGACCGGTTATGAGCCGGTGGCTCTTCCAACTGAGCTATGGGCCCTTCTGAATTTTTAAACATTAATATTAGAGAAAACTAATTTATTTGTCAAGGATTTGTATTGTGTGCTATAATCCGCAACCGTGTTGAGAAAGATTTTTATTTCAATAGCAGTGGTTATGGCCGCAGCCGCCGTCTGGTTTGGATTATGGATTCAAAGACTTCCTGATATAGAAGATTTGAACAAACCTGACCCTGGCTTCTCTATAAAGATCAAAGATGTCAGAGGGAAGACAAAAGATTGGGCCATAGGTGTTAAAAATTATTCCTGGGTTTCTTTGACCCAAATCTCTCCATATCTTATTGATGCGGTAGTTGCCAGTGAAGATGATGCATTTTTTCAGCATGAAGGCTTTAATCTTGATGAGATAAAGGATGCCATTAAAACTGACATAAAAAAGAAGAGATTCGCAAGAGGCGCTTCCACAATTACCATGCAGCTTGCAAGAAATCTTTATCTGAGCAAAGAGAAAACGCTTACAAGAAAACTCAAAGAGGCATATCTTACCTATCGTCTCGAGAAAGTTTTGACAAAGAAGAGAATATTGGAATTGTACCTGAACATGGTAGAATGGGGGCCTGGTATTTATGGCATTGGCGAGGCGTCTGAATATTACTTTGGCAAAAGTCCGTTAGAATTGAATCTGAAAGAGGCAACACTTCTGGCAGTAATCCTGCCTAATCCTCGTTATTATAATCCTTATATCAGAATGGCGAGTGTGGAGAAGAGACAAAATTATCTCCTTGAGAGGATGCTGGCAGAGCATGATATTCAGGAAATAGAGTATGAGTTGACTGTAGCCGAACCTGTTGAGTTGAGAGAAAAATTATAACATCATGTTAGATTGGAATGCTAAATATACTATCGGAGCGTATGCCTCTTCAAAGAACCCCAGCAGATTGCTTATAGAATTATTTCCTCTCTTACCAAGGGGAAGGGCATTGGATATAGCCTGCGGCGAGGGGAGAAATGCCATTTTTCTTGCAAAGAACGGCTATAATGTGGACGCAATAGACATATCTGACATAGCAATAGAAAGAGGAAAGAAGACAGCAGAAAAGGATGGAATAAAAACAAACTTTATTCAGGCTGATATTGAAAACTATCAGATACCAGCGGAAACCTATGACCTTATAGTCAATTTCAATTATCTTCAAAGAACACTTATTCCTGCGATAAAAAACGGATTAAAAAAAAATGGAGTTGTGCTATTTGAAACCTTCACTTTAGAGCAGCAGGCTATATGGCCGCCAAAAAATCCTGAATTTTTACTTAAACCGAATGAACTCCTGAAACTATTTGGTGATCTCCACATATTCTACTATAGAGAAGGTATCTTTGAAGAGGAAAGGAGAAAAGCTGTAGCATCTTTAGCAGGGGGGAAAATATGAAAAAGAGACTTATATTTTCAATTATGGGCATTACCATTCTTCTTGCAGCAACCGTATCTTTTTCAGATGACAACTTGCATAGTTATTCCTATAAGAGAGCCGACAGTGTATCGCTTTTTATTGGTGAAAAGACATGGCAAAGCACTGGTGACGATGAGTGGAACATTGCCGGAACCAAATCAGGCGGGCCTCCTAATATCCTTTCTGAACTTGAATTTCTCGGACTTGAAAGCACAGTCTATGAGATATACGGCGGCATACGAGAAGGCCGCGGCGCTATAACCGCTGGATATGGTTTTGGGTCTATGCATGGCGGTATCTATAGGGACAGTGATTATCTGAAAGATAACCGTCAGGGACTTTTTTCTTTAAGTACAGGCGATGCTGGCGGCAAAGGCTGGAATGACCTATATTATTGGAATATAGATTACCACTACCGCCTGCTTACCAATGAGCCGGAAGAATACTACAATGAGAGATATCTTGATATGCTTATAGGATACCAAGAGTGGCATGAGAAAGTTACTATGACCAATGGCGTTCAGAAGTTTGGAGGCGCTTTAGGGCCTTTTGCAGGTCTGAATTCAAAATATGAATTCATGTGGAAGAGTTATCGTATTGGTCTGGAAGGGGGCTTACCGATATTTAACGGCTTCTCATTAAAGGGAAGCGCGCTGTTTATTCCTTATAATGAGTATGAAGGAAAAGGCATATGGAATCTCCGCACCGATTTTAGGCAAGACCCAAGCTTTGAACACAAGGCGAGCGGAGGACGCGGCGCGCAACTGGAGGCCTCTGTTTTATATTACCTGTATTCCAAACTTACTATAGATTTGGGCTATAGATACTGGTATATAAAGTCAGGAAAAGGCGATGATACAACATATTTCTCAAATGGCGCTGTTTCTGTAACTCAATTTAATGAAGCGGTAAGCGAAAGACAGGGGGCTTTTATGAATATTAACTATATATTTTAAAGGTTCTATATTTTATAAAATTTGAATGAATCACCACTTTTTAAATATGAAAAAGACAGCCCCAATCATCATTGAGAATCCGACAAGGTAATTCCATTTCAACTCTTCCTTAAGATAAATGATAGAGAATGCACAAAATACGACCAATGTAATAACTTCCTGAATTGTCTTCAACTGGGCAGCAGAGAACTGGTAATGCCCTATGCGGTTGGCAGGCACCTGGAAGCAATATTCCGCAAAGGCAATAAACCAGCTTATCAGAATGACCTTGAACAGAGGGGACTGTTTATACTTCAGATGGCCATACCATGCAATGGTCATAAATACATTGGATATGGTTAAAAGAATAATTGTTTTCATATAAATAGCTCTCTCCTATGAAAGAGTAAGATATAAAATTTATTTTAAAATAGCATACCACACATGATATAATTTCTAAAATAAACTTTTTACGAGAGAGTGTATTTGGCAGTGAGGACAGATGGTTCAAATAGCATAAGGAGTATCCTTGTTAGAGCGCCGAACTGGATTGGCGATGCAGTGCTTTGCCTTCCTGCAATAGAGGCTCTCCAATCAGCTTACCCGCAGTCTGAGATAACTGTTCTTGCCAAGCCTTGGGTCGGCCCTGTTTTCTTGAATAATCCGTTTGTAAAGGGGATTATTTATTACGATTCATTGGAAAAACACGGCGGCATTATTGGGAAATGGAGATTAATTAAGGATATTAGAGGGTGTCATTTTGATATGGCTGTGCTTTTTCAGAATGCGTTTGAGGCTGCCCTTATAATATTTTTAGCAGGAATACCGCAAAGAATTGGTTATTCCATGGATTTGAGGGGGGTTTTTCTTACGCAGCCAATAAAATTGACTCCAGACATAAAGAGGACCCATCAGGTTTTTTATTATTTAAATATTATGACTGCAGGGTCTGGCGATAGGGGCCAGTGGACAGGAGATAAAATCAGACCAAAATTATATTTAACTGATAAAGAAAAGGAATATGCTAAAAGGATTCTTAAGAGCAAGGGTGTTGCTGAAAACAATATTATTATTGGTGTAGCGCCTGGGGCAAGTTATGGGCCTGCCAAGAGATGGATGACAGACAGGTTTAGAGAAGTGGCTAAAAGATTTATTCGTAATTATGGGGCAAAGATTATTGTATTTGGGGGGAAGGATGACAGTGGTATCTGCAAAAGTGTTTTGAATGACAGTGAGGGTTTGAATTTGGCAGGAAAGATTGACCTAAGAGAAAGCATCGCCCTCATGCATAAATGTAATTTGTTTATAACCAATGACAGTGGACCTATGCATATTGCAGCGGCGCTCGGAATACCAACTGTTGCAATTTTTGGTTCTACGGATCCGAGCCTTACTGGTTCTATTGGTGATAAGGTTGTAGTTATAAAAAAAGGTATTGAGTGCAGCCCGTGTTTTGAAAGAGTGTGTAAATACGGGCACTATAATTGTTTTAAAATGATTGCAGTGGATGATGTATACGAGGCATCAATAAGGCTTATTAAGGAATTTGCAAATGCATAAAAAGGTTGCAGTTTTTCTTGACAGGGATGGAACAATCAACGAAGATACAGGTTATCTTGATTCACAAGAGAAACTGGTTATTATTGCTGGTGTATCTTCTGCGATAAAAAGACTCAATTCAAAAGGGTTTAAGGTCGTTGTTATAACAAATCAATCAGGTGTTGCCAGAGGGTATTTTTCAAGAGATGCATTAGATGCCATAAATAAAAGGCTTGAGGATATTCTTAAAAAAGATGACGCCCACCTTGACGGCATATATTACTGTCCGCATCACCCTGATGATAATTGCGAGTGCAGAAAGCCCAAGACAGGGATGCTTGAAAAGGCAAAAAAAGATTTGCATATAAACTTGGAACAATCTTATGTTGTGGGCGACAAGGTTTCTGATGTTGAGATTGCACGTAAGATTGGGGGGAAGGGCATACTTGTTCTTACCGGCATGGGAAAGGATGAGGAAAAGAGGCTTATTCACAAACCGTCTTATATTGCCAACAATCTAAAGGATGCTGTTGAATGGATAATTAAAGACAGGCAATAGGTGATAGGCTATGGGTTTTTGCCCAGTACCTATAGCCCATAGCCTATAACCTATAACCTTTATTTTTATGAAAATCCTTATTATAAAACTTTCATCCATTGGTGATGTTATCCATACCCTGCCCTGCCTCTATGCCCTAAGAAGCGCGTATCCATCTGCAAAGATAGACTGGATTGTGGAAGAAGAGGCGAGCAATATTCTTGTTAGCCATCCTTTTTTGAATGAGGTGTTTGTAATTAAAAAGCGCGGCTGGTTTAAAGATTTTAAAAAGACATACAATATCGCTAAAAGTATCAAGGCATTAGATTACGACATGGTTCTTGATTTCCAGGGTCTTTTAAAGAGCGGGGTATGGGTATTTTTGTCCAATGGGAAGAGGCGAATAGGTTTTGATAAATCCGGAGAATTGAGCTATCTTTTTTTAAATGAAAAACTCCCTCCCTATAATCCTGACAAACACGCTGTTGACAGGTATTTAGATATAGCGTCGTATCTTGGCCTTAAACATGAAAAGGTTCGTTTCCCAATCTTTGTCTCAGAGAGTGAAAAAAAGAAGATTTCTGGATTGCTGAAAACAAACGGCATATGGGAAGGGACTCCGTTTATAGTTATAAATCCTATGGCGAGGTGGGAGACCAAGCTATGGGACATTAGAAAATTTGCCGATTTGTGTAATGAGATAATGGACAGGTTTTCTTGTAAGGTGGTTATTGTAAGCGCATCATCTGGAAAGGAAATTCAAGAGATTGCATTCTTGACGGATAACAGGATAATAGATTTGGCAGGCAAAACTACTTTAAAAGAGCTTTCTTACTTAATGAGTCTTTCAAAGATGGTTATTACCGTTGATTCCGGACCGATGCATATTGCCGCTGCAATGGGTGTTCCGGTTATCGCCATATTCGGGCCAACTGCGCCATGGAGGACAGGGCCTTATGGCGAAGGACATACTGTAATCAGGAAAGAGCTGCCTTGCAGCCCATGTTTTTCCAAGGTTTGTAAAGATAAGGGCTTGATATGTATGAAAAGTATAGAAGTAAAGGATGTATTGAAGGCAGTGGAGGCAGGGTTGAAAAAGACTAAGGGAGGCGGTGGTGGATTATATTCTACAACTTGATAAAAGCCTTTTTTATATCTTAAATACAAAGTATACCAACTATTTCCTGGATTTTTTAATGCCATTTATAACTACAAAGGCAAACTTTGTAGGTTTGATACTCTTTAGCTGGGTCATAATCTTTATCCTTGGTAAGTGGAAAGACAGAAGAACATTAATAATTGTGGTGCTCGCAGTTTTAATGAGCGATTTTGTAGCAGATGTCCTTAAGCATCTTGTTTATAGGGTTCGGCCATGCAATGCGCTTTATGACATCCGCCTCTTGGTTGGTTGCACCTCATCCTTTTCTTTTCCTTCAGGACATGCTACCAATGCCTTTGCTGTAGCAGTCTATCTGTCATATGCCTACAGAAGATATTCTCCAGCCTTCTTATTATTCGCAGTCCTTATTGCGTATTCCAGGATATATGTTGGGGTCCATTATCCATTAGATGTTTTAGGAGGAGCGTTTGCTGGAAGTATAGGCGCTATTTTTATCATAGAGATAGATAAAAAATATATCCCAGTTGTTGTTTCGTGGCTCCATAAGAGATATGCCGGTATGCGGTCTTAGCGTCTTTGCTGATGAGCACAATGAGTTATAAATGAATTTTAATAAGAAATATTTTTTTATAACATTATTTGGCATAACCATATTCCGTCTCTGGTATATATGGCAAGGCCCTTTTGACCTTTCACCTGATGAGGCGCATTATTGGGAATGGTCAAGAAGGCTGGATTTGAGCTATTATAGCAAAGGCCCTATGGTTGCGTATATCATAGCCTTTTTCACAAAGGTTGGAGGCAATAATGAGTTTTCGGTAAGAATTGGGGCAGTGATTATTGCTGCTGTTGTTTCTATACTCCTCTATATTATGGCGCGTGATATATTTAATAGTGAAAGGGCTGGTTTTTTTGCTGGTTTGCTTCCGTCTATTACGCCGCTTTACGCTGCAGGCTCTGTTCTTATGACAACAGACGCCCCGCTTATACTTTTCTGGGGTATTGCCATATATTTTTTTAGAAAGGCGCTGCTTACAAGAAAGGAGAGATATTGGTATCTTACGGGTATTGCTATTGGCATAGGTCTTCTCAGTAAATATACAATGGCTATTATCTTTCCGTGCATCATGCTTTATCTCTTTTTTTCAAGGGATGATGGATTCTGGCTTAGAAAAAAAGAGCCATATATTGCTGGTATTATAAGTTTCTTTATCTTTAGCCCGGTAATTATATGGAATAGCCAGCAGGGCTGGGTTACTGTGAGGCATACTATGGGCCAGGTGCATGTAGAGAAAGGCCTGATGCTATCAATAACAGCGCTTATGGAATTCTTAGGTTCTCAGCTTGGTCTGATAACACCGTTCATCTTTATTGCTGTTATATATAGTATCTTCAGGGTAACTATTATTGGTTTTAAGGAAAAGCAGAGAGATTATATGCTCCTCTTTTTTACCTCAGTGCCTGTGTTTGTATTTTTCCTATTTAAAAGTCTTCAAGCAGAGGTTGAGGCAAACTGGGCAGCCCCTGCCTATTTTACTGCATTTGTTACTATTGGTATTTATGCTTGTCCCGTTATGCCTTCAAACGGGAATGGTGTTTATGAACGTTTTTATGGTAAAAAACTTGTCCCGTTATGCCTTCAAACGGGATTGGTTAAACTGGGATTTGCAATAATGCTGGCTGCCGGTTTTCTATCAACAACCGTTACTTACTTCCCAGGTATTCTTAAGATAGTGGGAATGGAAGACCTTGAGGCAAAAGCGCCGATTAATCGTATTATAGCTTGGAAAGAGCTTGGCTCAAATGTGGGTTATATTTATTATGACATGGCAAGAAAAAAAGAAACATTTATCTTTAGCGACACCTATCAGATGGCCAGCGAGCTGGCATTTTATGTTCCAGATAATCCTATTACCTATAATGTAAATCTTGGCAACAGAAGAATGAACCAATATGATATATGGGGCGGTTTAAATTCACAAAAAGGTAACGATGCTATTTATGTGAAAGGTGGAGATGCAGCGATTGATATTATGGTTAAGAATGCATTTAAGAAATGCAGGAGAGCGCCGCTCTTTAAGGCATATAGAGGTGATTTATTAGTAAGAAAGGCTACAATATACCGCTGCTATAACTTCAAAGGTATATCTGAAAAAGAGGTTCATGTTTATTAGCCTGATGATTTGAGATTTTTGTTTCAGCAACCTCATTTTCTTAAGTCTGTCCTAATGGAGGGTATTTTGAGCGATAGTATGGTTTCAATAGTCATACCGGTCTATAACGAAGAAGAGAGTGTTCCAGTCCTTTATAAGGCTATAAAGAATGCAATGGATGATGCCGGAGTTGGCTACGAGATTATCTTTGTTGATGATGGCAGTAAAGACAACACATTTTCTATTTTGAGTGAGATTCAAAAGGGAGATGGAAAGGTTGTTGTTATAAGTTTCAGACGTAATTTTGGCCAAACTGCTGCAATGTCAGCCGGTTTTGATTATGCTAAGGGAGATGTTATTGTTACCATGGATGCAGATTTACAAAATGACCCCAAAGATATTCCGAGGCTTGTGGAAAAAGCGAAAGACTATGATGTGGTAAGCGGGTGGAGAAAGAATAGAAAGGATCCGTTTTTTTCCAGAAGACTGCCATCAATGATGGCCAACTGGCTGATTTCAAAGGTAACGGGTGTTTATCTCCATGACTATGGCTGCACACTCAAGGCATATAGAAAAGAGGTTGTAAAAAATATAAAACTCTATGGCGAAATGCACAGGTTCATACCTGCTATTGCCAGCTGGGTCGGTGCATCTTTTACCGAAGAGGTTGTAGAGCATCATCCGAGGAGATTTGGAAAATCCAAATACGGCATTTCAAGAACTGTGCGGGTTATACTTGATCTTATAACAGTGAAATTCCTTCAGAGCTTTTCTACAAGGCCAATTCATGCATTTGGTACACCAGGATTGGTATTAGGGGGTACGGGTTTTTTAATATCTCTATACTTAAGTTATGATAAGCTGATACTCGGTCATCAGATTGGCAACAGGCCGCTCCTTTTGCTCAGCGCCCTTTTTATAATCCTTGGCGCCCAGCTTGTTGTAATGGGGCTTCTTGGCGAAATGCTTGCACGGATTTATCATGAGTCGCAAGGCAAGCCAATTTATATTGTTAAAAAGGTTTTGCGGTAAACCCAAGGATTATCCATACGAAGCTTATGAAAAGGTACATTTTTTTGATAATAAAGATATTTGTGAGTATTGCACTCTTGATATTCCTCTTTAAAAAAGCGGATATGGGGAATGTCTGGGCAATTATGCAGTCTATGAATTTCCTGATACTTGCGGCGGTGGCGCTTTTATATGCAGTCTCACAGATTATATCTACATACAGATGGTCTTTATTTCTGCCTAATGCAGGAATTCATGTGCCGTTTTTAAAACTGGTTTCTTTGTATTATGTCGGCATGTTTTTTAATATTTTCCTCCCGTCAGCCATAGGGGGCGATGTGGTGAAAAGCTATTACCTGTATAAATTCTCAGGAAAGGGCGGAAACTCCCTTGCCTCGGTATTTCTGGACAGATTTACCGGCTTTTTTGCCCTGGTTACGATTGCAGTTGTTTCACTTATATTTGGCTACAGCTACATAAAAGATACATATGCCCCAACCCTTATCATAGCGCTTGCAGCAGCATTCTTTTTATCAAGCATTATCTTATGGAACAAAAGTTTGCATAATTGGGCGCTCGTAATAATCAGCAAGATAAAGCTGTTCGGCATAAATGAAAAGATTGAATCGCTTTATAATGCGGTCATGCTGTATAAAAGCAAACCCTTTATTCTTTTAAAGGCGTTTGGGGTGTCGTTCGTTATACAGTTTATAAGTATCAGCATCTTTTATCTTATATCAAAGGGTTTTGGCATGACTGTATCTATGGGGTATTTCTTCCTTTTTGTGCCTATTGCCGTGTCTATCTCAATGATACCGATTTCTTTGTCAGGGCTTGGTTTGAGGGAAGGCGCATTTGTATATCTGTTTACAAAGGTCGGAACTACGGATGCGCAGGCATTAAGCATTTCCCTTGCCGGCTTTGCAGTAATGGTTATGCTTGGGTTGATAGGCGGTGTTGAATATATGAGGCTTGGAGGGGTGAAAGAGGCAGTCAAGAGTCATCCGCCTCAGGCGGAGTCAAAAGTCAGGAGTTAGGAGGTATATGTATATGGCCATTGATAAGGAATTGCTTGACATCCTTGCATGTCCAAAGTGCAAGGGCGATATAAAATTAACAGAAAAAGGGGATGGGCTTATATGCGATACATGCAAACTCATGTATCCTGTAAAGGATGGTATCCCGGTGATGCTGATAGATGAAGCGGTTCAAATCTGATTTGCAGCGATTATAAAGACAGATTACACAGATTAAAAATTTGTGTAATCATATTATAAACTCTGTGTAATCAACTATGGAAAAGATTTCTGTTACCATAATAACCCTCAACGAAGAGGCAAATATCTGCGCTTGTCTTGAAAGCGTCCAATGGGTGGACGAGATACTTGTCTCGGATTCGGGAAGCAGCGACAGGACTGTTGAGATTTGCAAAGAATATGGCGCAAAGGTTTTTGTTGACGAATGGCAAGGTTTTGGCAAACAGAAGAATTTAATTGCAGGCAAGGCTAAAAATAACTGGATTTTAAATATTGACGCAGATGAGAGGGTGACGTCTGATTTGAGAAAAGAGATAGAATCGGTTTTGAATAATGGCGGCTGCAATGGATACAATATCCCGCGTAAAAATTTTTTCGGAGAAAGATGGATAAAATATTGCGGCTGGTATCCTGATTATAATCTAAGGCTATATAAAAAAGATAAAGGACAATTTAATGAAAGAACCGTGCATGAGGCGGTTCAGATTGAAGGAAGGGCGGGCTGTCTTAAAGCGTCATTAGAACATTATACCTATAAAGATATAAGTGATTACCTCAAACGGATGGACAGATATTCTGCTTTGGCTGCAGAGGAGATGTTCAAGAAAGGCTGTAAGGCCGGTTATTTTGATATCTTATTTAGGCCGCTTTTTACATTTCTAAAGATGTTTTTCCTGCAGAAAGGTTTTCTGGAAGGTTACATAGGCTTGATGCTGTCAGGTCTTTATTCAGCGTATACTTTCTCAAAATATACTAAACTCTGGGAGATATCAGGGAAGAAATAATTGACCTCATTTAAAGATATAAGAAAAATCCTTGTCATAAAACTTCGTCATATCGGCGATGTCCTCTTAACCATACCTGCCATAAGGGCAGTCAAAGATACCTTCCCCAATGCCGGCATAACAGTTGTTGTGAATTCAGGGACAGAGGCTGCGATTGAGGGGAATCCCCTTATTAACGAGATATTTGCGCTGGATAGGTCTATATTCAAACAATCTCTTTTTAAAAGGGTCGGATACGAGATTTCTTTTGTAAAGAAATTGAGGGGCGGACATTTTGATATGGCAATTGATTTAACAGGTGGCGACAGACCGGCATTATATTCTTTTCTCAGCGGCGCAAGATATAGAATAGGATATGATGCGACGGACGGCTTTGCAGGCAAGAGATTCTTATATACACGCAGATTCAAGGTTAATAGAGAAAACCATACTGTCATTCAAAATTTGGAACTTTTAAGCAAGGCCGGCATAGGAACGGGAGACCACAAGGGTCTCCCCTACGACTGTAGGGGCGGGGCTTGTCCCCGCCCGACTTTAACCATTGATTTTTATATCCCAGAGGAAGACGAAAAATGGCTGAGCGCTGATTTGAAGGAAAAGGGCGTAAAAAGGGATGATGTTATTGTCCATATCCATCCTACCTCCCGCTGGCTTTTTAAATGCTGGCGAGACGAGGCTATGGCTGATGTGATAGACCGCATTCAAGAACAGTACGGCGCAAAGGTTGTTGTTACCTGCAGCCCTGATAAAAGAGAGATGGATAAGGCAAACAGGATTATTGAACTTGCCGAAAATAAACCAATTTCATTTATAGGTGATATAAGCCTCAAAAAACTCGGCGCTATTTCAAAAAGGGCAAAACTCTTTTTTGGTGTAGATTCAGCGCCTATGCATATAGCCGCTGCTGTTAATACGCCTGTGGTGGCGCTCTTCGGCCCGTCAGGCGCATTCCACTGGGGGCCGTGGGACAATGACTACAAGAGGCAAGGGGCAAGGGGCAAGGGGCAAGAAGAACCTTATAAAAAGCAAAATGGCGTTCAGACCTTTGGAAAGCATACGGTAATTCAGAGGGAGTGGGACTGCATCCCCTGCGGCGAGGATGGATGTTATGGAAGCAAGATAAGCGACTGTCTTTATGACATTAGTGTTGATGAGATAATGGACATCATAGGAATGTATTTCAAGAACTAACATGGCATTTACCATACTACACACAGAATCATCAAAAGGATGGGGAGGACAGGAAAACAGAACCCTTAAAGAATCCATTGGTTTGAAAAAAATGGGCGCAAGGGTTATCATTGCATGTCAGCCTGACAGCAAACTGGCAAAGGTTGGGGCTGAGAATGGCATAGAGATAAGAACAGTAAGGATGGAAAGCAGCATTTCACCATCTGCCATTTTCTCCCTCTTAAAGATTATAAAGCAAGAAAACGTTAATATCGTTTGTACCCACAGCGGCAAAGACAGCATGCTTGGGGCAATTGCAGGAAGGCTTTCAAGTAAAAAGCCGAAGATTGTCAGAACAAGACATCTTGCGCTGTCGATAACATCTAAAATTACATATTCCATTTTCCCGCACAAGGTTGTGACAGTCAGCGAGTATGTTGGAAAATATCTTATTGAAGAAAAAGGCATAGCAGCAGGCAAGGTGTTCAGCATTCCAACAGGTGTTGATTTGGAAGTCTTCAACCCGGATGTTGTAAAAGCTGTTTCAAGGGAAGAACTGGGCATATCACCAGATGCTGTCATTGTAGGAACAATAGCCATCTTAAGGCGGAAAAAAGGACACCATACGCTGCTTGACGCAATACCGTCGGTGCTAAAGGAATTTCCTGATACTGTTTTTCTCTTTGTTGGTGATGGCCCGCAGAAAGAAAATATAGAAAAAAAGATTTCAGAATTTGGAATAGCTGAAAATGTCAAACTTCTTGGATTAAGAAAGGACATACCGGAGATATTAAAAACAACAGATTTGTTCGTTTTGCCTACATTGCAAGAGGCATTGGGTACGTCATTTCTTGAGGCAATGGCAATGAAAAAGCCTGTGATAGGGACGAATGTTGGAGGTGTCCCTGAGGTGGTTAATAACGGCATCGCAGGGATACTTGTAGAACCTGAAAAGCCTGTTGTCCTGGCAGAGGCAGTAATAGCCCTTCTAAAGGACAAAGAAAAGATGAGAAGAATGGGCGAGGAAGGAAGAAGAATAGTTGAAAAGAAATACAGCGTTGATGTGATGGCAAAGCGGTTGTATGAGTTTTATAGTTCATTGCTTGTTGTTGCCGTTAAACAATAAATCAAACATCCAAGGAGTTGGAGGTCAGAGGATTGAGGATAGAGGCTGTTGCCTCATACCTCATGCCTCAATCCTCAAGCATTATGAGGTCCGCCCCTGTTTTTATGTATCACCATGTAAATCAGAATAAGGGCGATATGGTTACAGTAAGCCCCGATGTATTTGAAGCACAGATGCGGTTTTTGAAAGAGGCAGGGTATAGAACATTGAACGCTGATGAGTTGGTTGCCTTTGCCGGTGGGAACCTTGCAATAAAAGAAAAAGCTGTAGCCATTACATTTGACGACGGTTATCTTGATAATTATGTTTATGCCTTTCCTATTTTAAAAAAGTATAACATTAAGGCAATAATCTTCTTGGTTGTTGATTGGGTGGAAGAGGCGTCAAACAGAGTCAGGAGCCAGAAGCCTGCCCCCGAATGTATCTATCGGGGGTCGGGAGTCAGGAGTAATACAATACCGATTCCGTCTCACCATGAAGGCAAAAATATGATAGCAAGAGGCCATACCCATAAAGTTATTATGAACTGGGATATGATAAAGGAGATGCAGAAAAGCGGCTTAATAGAATTTTATTCTCATACCATGAGCCACAGGAAGTGTGCTGAATTGTCAGGTGATGAACTGATAAAAGAACTTAAAGATTCAAAAAGAATTATAGAGGAAAACCTGAATACACCGTGTCCGTATCTCTGCTGGCCAAAAGGGTCGCATAAAGAAGATTCTATTGAAGCGGCGAAAGAGGCAGGGTATAAGGCATTGTTTACAACAAAGAGGGGCATAGTTAAAAAAGGCTCTGATAGGTTTTCTATAGAGCGGATTGTTGTGAAAAATAATATTGGCTGGTTTAAAAACAGAGTGCGGATTTATACGAGTCCGCTGCTTTCAAAAATATATCTTGCAATAAGATGAAAAATCTATCACCCGCCCGTAAAGCATCCATTTAGGATGTTTTACTCCCCTCCCGTCAAGGGAGGTGGAGTTCCCTCTCCCCTTGCGGGAGAGGGTTAGGGTGAGGGGTGTACTCGGAGTGAAGGATGAGACTAAATCCTTTGGACGGCATTCTTTATTTGTCAATGAAGATGGTCAAGGCATTTGACAGGCGCGACACTGATTTGAAATATTTTGACCCTGATAAAGTTAAAAGCATCCTCGTTGTTTCATCAACAGCTATAGGTGATACCCTTCTTTCAACACCTGCAATAAAGGCTGTGAGAGAGCGCTATCCGGATGCAAAGATTATTGCCCATTTTAATAAATCAAATATAGAGATGTTTGAGAATAATCCTCATATAGATGGGGTAATTTCATATTATGGCGGCTATAAAAGGTTTTTTACAACTATACGAGAGCTCCGTAAGCATAAATTTGACCTTGTACTCATATTTCACGGCAATGAGCCGCAGGCAACGCCGATGGCATATTTTTCAGGCGCAAATTTTATTGTGAAGCTGCCGAATACGAGTAAATATGGGTTTCTTCTGTCCAACACCACTTCCCACCTCCACCCTCCCACCTCCGACTTGCAACATGGTATAGAACAACGATTGAAGGTTGCGGCTGTTGTTGGTTGTAATAGCAAAGATAAGAGGATGGTTTTACCTATTGAGAAAAAAGATGAAGACGCTATAATAAAGTTTCTTGTGAGTGAAGGTATAAAGGATAATATGCTGGTGGGATTCCAGGTTGGAGCGTCTACAGTAAGCAGGATGTGGTTTGCTGACAGGTTTGTAGAGCTTGGAAAGAGGCTTATTTCAGCATACCCCGATATTAGAGTTGTCATTACTGGTTCCCCTTCAGAGAGAGAGCATTGTAGTAAGATTGCAGAAAATATTGGCAGAGGGGCTGTTGTTTCTGCTGGAAGGTTTCCCTTAAGACAGGTGCCTGCCCTTATTAAACAGTTCAAGGTTTTAGTAACCGGTGATACCGGAATCATGCATATTGCTATTGCAGTTGGAACATCTGTTGTTGCGCTCTATGCTGTTGCGGACTTCCGAAGGACGGGGCCTTATTATGATTTGGAAAAGCACAGGGTTATCCAAAAATGGAAGACCTGTGCCCCATGCGTTAGTAAAAAGTGTGCGTATCAGAAGTGCATGGAAAATATAAACGTTGATGAGGTGTTTAATGCCGTTACGGATATTATTGGAGTAAGAACATGAAAAAGCTCGGTATTGTTTGGGATAATAAGGTCAACAGGTGGGTGCTCCAGCGGTTTGAGCCATTGAAAAATGATATTGATATTACAGTCTTTGTAGGGGAAAGGAATGATTACGATGTAAGACCTGTAGATTTAAATATAAAACAGTTAACTCATATTGAGGAAGCCTCGCTTGCCATACAAAAACCTTCAATAGTATATAAACGCATCTTAAAAGCCCCTTACAAGAGGATGGATTTTTACTATTTTTCCTTGCAAAAATATCTGAAAGGAGTTGATGCGGTCTACTCCTGCGATATAACCCGTTCTGCGTATACTCTGGCCAGCTTAAAGGATGAGCTTGGTTTTAAGTTACTGCTTTCATGGTGGGAGAATATACCATACAGGGCAGTCTTTGATGAAAAGACCAGTTATCATAAAAAGCTCATTATGGAAAAGGTGGATATGTTTCTCCCTTTCACAGAAACGGCAAGAAAGATTTTGCTATTGGAAGGAGTGCCTGAAGAGAAGGTGGAGGTTGTGTACCCAGGGGTTGATTTGGAGAGGTTCAAGCCTGGCCCTAAACCAGAAGATTTGCTTACTCAGAATAATATTCCACAAAACTCATTTGTCATTTTATATGTCGGCAAACTTGTTTCATGGAAAGGCGTGCATAATCTTGTCTATACTGCCAGGGTTTTAAAAGAAAAAGGAGTCAAAGATTTTGTTGTGGCTGTTGCAGGGAAAGGCGCTCAAAAAGAGAATATGGCGAGGTTGATAAGGGAGACGAATACAGAAAGTCATTTTAGGTTTTTAGATTTTGTTTCTTATGATGAAATGCCTGATGTCCACAGAATGGCCGATGTCTTTGTGCTTCCGAGCTATCCTACAATGACATGGCAGGAGCAGTTTGGAATGGTGCTTATAGAAGCAATGGCCTGCGGCAAGCCTGTGATTTCTACAAATTCAGGTTCAATCCCTGAAGTGATAGGAGATGCCGGGATTTTAATATCCCCTGGCAATTTTTTCCAATTGGCAGAAATTATACTTAACCTCATGAGCAATAGAGGATTTGCATTGGAAGTTGGAAATAGAGGCAGGCAAAGAGTGGAAACATATTTTGATGCGCAAAAGAATGCAATGAAATTTTATGAGGTGGTAAAAGCGCTTTAACCACCCTCCCCTTAATCCCCTCCCGTCAAGGGAGGGGAAGTTCCCTCTCCCCTTGCGGGAGAGGGTCGGGGTGAGGGGGATTTTTATAACTTATGCACATTGTCCACTATTATCCAAAAAAGCTTCCTGTTAAGGAATACGGCGGCATTGAAAGGGCCATTGTTTGGCTCATTAAAGGTCTCAAAGAATTTGGCCACACGGTAACCTTTATCGGGCCTGAAGGTTCAGCAATTCCTCATTGCGTAAATATCTGCGGCCCTTTTGACGGCATAGATATACCTTCTCCTCAAATGCTAAAAAAACTGTTGCCTCGCGATGCTGATATAGTTCACTTTCACAGTGATGATAAATTTGATGGGAACTATGGTATTCCTGCAATTGTAACTGTTTATGGGTGTCGAGATAATATACATGGATTAGGCAGAAATTATTGTTTTATTTCCGATGCCCAGAGGCAATACTGGGGCTATTTTCAAAAGCCATTTATCCATATTGGGCTTGACCCTGGTGAATATATCTACAGAGAAGACAAAGACGACTACTTTCTCTTTCTTTCCCGTGTGGATTGGAAGGTTAAAGGCGTTGACTGGGCTGTAAAGGTTGCAGAAAAGACAGGCGTCAGACTTATAATAGCAGGAAATGTTCATAGGAGGTCGTTTGTCAGCAGCTATTTCAGGGGTTATCTCAAGAAAAAACTTTCGGATAAAATTACCTATATCGGGCCGGTTGGAGGAGAATTAAAGGCAATGCTTCTTGCAAAGGCAAGGGCGTTGATATTCCCAACTCAATGGTGCGAGGCATTCGGTATTGTTACCATAGAGGCGCTGACAAGCGGAACACCGGTCATTACAACGCATAACGGTGCGATGCCTGAGATTATAGAGAACGGAAAGCATGGTTTTTTGTGCAAGGATGTTGACGAGATGGCGGAGGCTGTAAAAAAAGTTGACAGCATTAAGCCGCAAGATTGTTTAAAACGGATTGACGAAAAATTTAATTATAAGAAGATGGCGGAAGAATATGCGAAATTATATCAATCTGTCTTGAAGAGTGGGAATAGGCTTATATGAAAATTCTTGTTATAGGCTCTCCCAAGAGAGACTTTCATATCGGGTTTGACATGCTTGTTTTGGGTCTTAGCAGGGCAGGTATAGCCTTTGACCATTATCCAAATATTCTTACCCAGAGCTACGGACATACAGGAACTTATCAGCTCAAGTTTGACGATGCAGACATTTCATATCCTGAATATTGCGCTATTGTAAATAATTTAAAGAAGAAAAATTACGATTTAATTATAACCATGGTCTGCCGTGTAGATTATAATAGAGGGAAACACGGATATCTGTCAAAAATATCACGGAAGTTTAAATACTCTCTCGCATCTAATAAATACAAGATGGGCGGCACGTTGGTTGTTGACTGGCTCAAGCAGGGCATGGAGCTGCCGCCAATCATTGTGCTTGACGACCTTGACGAGCCGTTTATCCACCCTGTTGATTATGACCTCCTCTTAAACTGTGCACTTTATTTTAAAAGGGAATTGCCTTTTGATAGGTTTCTATGTTTTAGATTGTTTGATTCAAGACTGAGCAAGAATCAGTTAATGCCTCTGGCTGAAAAACTAAGGCCGCTATGGACTTCGTATGATTTGAACTCAATTGCCGCATTTACAAACCTTGAGGCGTTTAAGCCATACAGCGAGCGGTATATAGATATTACATTTCTCGGCAATACTCATTCCAGTTATAACCGTCAAAAACTATTGCCATTGCTTGACAGATTAGAGGCAAAATATAATGTAATAACTCCCAGGAGCGGCAGGCGCAGCAAACCGGAATTTTATGAATTGCTGAAACGTTCTAAAATATGCGTAAGTCCTGACGGCAGAGGATGGGATACGCCAAAGCATTATGAACTGCCTCTTTGCGGCGGGCTTTTGTTTCTTACCAGACCTACGATTGAGCTTGGAATAGGTTTCAAAGACGGCGAGAACTGTGTTTTTGTGGATAACCTTTTCAGAGATTTTGAAGAACGCGCAGGATATTATCTGTCAAATCCAGCTTTGAGCGCTACTATTGCCAGGAACGGATACGAGTTTGCCGGAAAATATTTAAATAATATAAAGCTGGCAGAATATGTCCTTCAAACAACAAAAGAGGCTATTGGAAAATAATGCCGGCTAAACGAGTTCTCATTTTAGATACAGGCAAAGAATGGGGTGGCGGGACCAACAGCCTCCTTGAACTTCTAAAAAGGTTTGTCCCCGAAGGCAGTAATCGGGGAATTGATACAAGCAAATATCATTTTACAGCCTTATTTTATAACAACTATAAAAAGGGGAATGAGTCGGACATAAAGACGGAGATTGAGAAACTTGGGATAGATTTTTTTATTTTGGAACAACAGGGGCAATCTTTTTTGTCAAAGATGCTCAAAGAGATCATCAGGGTTCTATTCTTTTTCGGCAGAAGGCTTAAAAAATATTTCATATTCTTGATTGACTATAAATTCAGAATTGAGCCGAATGCGGTAAAGATAGCTGAGATTTTAAAGAGTCAAAACGTGAACATGCTTTATATGAACAATCAACCCTCGTCAAACCTTGAAGGCATTATAGCGGGAATGGCATTGAACCTGCCGTGCATTCAGCACTCAAGGGTAGATGTAAGATTGAATAAGGTTGAAGCGGATGCGGTAAATAATTGCATTTCAAAGGTGATATGCGTATCAAACGGCGTCAGGGATAGCCTTGTAAGCAGCGGGGTTTTGCCTGAAAAATGTATTGTTGTTTACAACGGCATTGACCCTGATATGAAACCCATCACTTCTGCTTCAGCAATCAAAAGGATGTATGGTATAAATGACAATGAGATTTTAATAGGCACGGTTGGTTCTCTTATAAAGAGGAAGAGGATAAATGATTTGATTAAGGCATTGGATAAAATGCAGACGCAAGAGGGTAGCGTTGCCCTTTATGGGCAACGGAAATCATTGGGGATAAACCCCAACGTTACAACTAAAATGGGGCAAGGGGGGATCAAGTGTATGATTGTCGGCGACGGTACTGAAAAAGAAAATCTCCAGAGAGAGGTTTTAAGAATGGGATTGCAGGACAGGGTTATTTTTACAGGTTTTCAAACTGATGCAATTTCATACGTTAATGCCATGGACATATTTGTGCTGCCGTCTGAAAATGAGGGTCTGCCGAGGGTTATACTTGAGGCAATGCTTATGGCAAAGCCTGTGGTCGCATATAATGTAACCGGCCCTTCAGAGCTTGTTGTTGACGGTGAAACCGGATTTTTGGTTTCAGTAAAGGAGACTGATATGTTTGCAAATGCCCTATCGAAACTTGTGGCTTCGGATAATTTGAGAAGAGGAATGGGTGAAAAGGGTAGAATGAGGGTGATAGAAAGGTTTGCAATTGATAAATATGTAAATGGCGTTAGTAATATATTTGAAGAGGTTTTAGGATAAGTGATCTATATAATATTGACCTATCTGTTTTCACCGCTTATTTATATCCTGCTCTTCTTTAGAAAAAATAAGACAGAACGGGTTTTAGTAATCCAGACCGCCAAGATCGGCGACCTAATCTGCTCCACGCCTGTTTTCAGGGCAATTAAAAAGAAATATCCGGATGCGCATCTGTCTGCGCTTGTAAATCCTCTTGCCAGAGGACTGCTTGAATATAATCCGTATATAAACGAAATAATCTCTTTAGACAACGGCTTATATAAAGGATTTACAGGCAAGATGTGGCTGGCAAAACTGTTTCGTAATGGAAGGTATGATATTGCAGTGTCTCTTAACCCTAATGTTCCGTTTACCCTTGCAATGTTCTGGGGGCTTATTCCTGTAAGGGTTTCTCTTATGCCGGATCCCCGCTTAAAACCTGCTGGGACAAGTTTTTCAGGAATTACTTATAGATTCGCATCAATGTTTTCTACTCATCTTGAAAAACATATCAGAGGCAGGCTTGTCGCAGAGACATATATGGAAATGCTGAAGGCAATTGGTATAGGTGATAAGTATATTTCAAAAGATGTTTTTAAATCGCCTGACGCTGATGATAAAGTTGAAAAGTTTTTAAAATCCGCAATCCGCAATCCGCAATCCGCAATCAAAATCGGCCTTGCGGTTACAAGCGGAAACAGGATGAAGGAGTGGGGCGCCGAGAAAATGGCGGCCATTGCGGACAGGTTAATAAGAGAGTTAAATACATGCATAGTGTTTATCGGCTCTGAAAAAGACAGAGATATCTCTAATAAAATATTGAGCATTACAGGGCGCAAAGATATGATAATAGATGCGATTGGCAAGTTTAATCTCTCTGAGCTTCCAGCGCTCGTTCAACGCTTATCGCTCTTTATAGGTGTTGATACCGGAATTACCTATATGGCAGATGCATTGAATGTGCCGCTTGTTGACATTGCCGGGCCATCTGATATGGAAGACCAAAGGCCGACAGGCAGAAATGTTATAATCATACAGAAAAAAGATATTGCATGTGTTCCATGCTCTCACACATTTCATGCACCCTACGCATGCAGATACGGACATAGGGAATGTATAGCGAGTATTACCGTAGAGGAGGTTTTTGAAAGTGCTTCAGAACTTTTGGCTTAAGCCTGCCCCGCACTTGATGCGGGGTTTTAATCAGGGGATTGAGGATAGGCTGTACGGGTTTATCCCACCGCTCCTTTTAATCTACATCTTTTTCCAGCCTTTTAATCATTTTGCAGGAATAAAGAATACGGCATTTATTTTAATGTCGTTGTTATTTCTCATAAAGATTACGAGGAAAGGCATAAATATTCATTGGAAAGACAGCACCATAATAGCCCTTTTCATATTGGGGCTTGTTATCTTGATAAGCATTTTTTTGAGCAACTATGTAATTGACAGCCTAAATGCATTTAGAAAAAATTTCCTATATCAGACGGTAGCTTTTTTTGTCATAGTAACTGAATTTCATGAAGTTGAGAAACTCAAGGCCTTATTGCATACAGTTATAGTAAGCTTTATTACAGTAACACTGATTATCTTTATCAAAAACCCTCCGGCAAATCTGCTCAATATCCTTGAGGTAAAGGCGCAAAAAGAGACCTTCTTAAGGGGCTATGCCCTCAATGCGGCGTTCTATGTGCCATTTACTATAGGCTATCTTTTCAGCACAAAAGACAGGTTATCAATTAAGGCGTTCTATTGGCTTATGCTTTTGGCGGAATTTGTGCTGGTCTGGCTCTATTACAGCTCAAGGACAACGCTTGCGGCTGTTTTGGCGGCAGGTGTTATTATGATTGTAATGTCTAAAAGGTATAAGATGCTTCTGGCAATGCTTATTGTTTTTCTTGGTGTCGGGATTATTACCTATTTTAAAAAGCCTGAGCTGCTTGAAAGACATAAAACACTGCTTTATCCTGCTACCTACATGACTAATGAGGGCTTAAGCGGAAGGCTTGGCATATGGAAAGGCACGATTGATATGATAAAGGATAGACCGGCGCTTGGCTATGGTTATGGCTGGAAAAAGATAGCTATAGTAGCGAGAGAAGAGGGTTATTTGGAGAGATGGAAGGAAAAATGGCCTGACACCTATGATTTTTTTGAAAAAGGAGGCTATGGCAGGGCAAGCCCTCACAACTTAATTTTGCAGATACTTTTTGAGGTAGGGATATTGGGATTGCTCGCATTCATGTTGTTTTGGGCGACAGTTTTTCTCAAGACTACAGGCATCATAAAAAAAGGCTGCGCATCTGAATTGAGCTGTTTTGTAAAATATGGAGTATTGGGAGTTCTTGTGGCTTATTCAATAATAAATATTACAAATAGCCTGTGGGAAGAAACATATGGAGTCCTTACCTTTGCCCTATCTGCTATCACAGTGGTTATCTATGAACAAAATAGATGCAAAAACCATTAAAAAAATTCTCTTAATCCGCCGCGACAATATCGGCGACCTTATATGCACAACCCCTGCTATTCATGCATTGCGTGCGAGATTTTCCGAGGCAAAGATAGGCATTCTTGTAAATAGCTATAATGCCGATGCAATAACTGATAATCCTGATATTGATGAAGTTTATGTTTATGAGAAGGCTAAGCATGTTGAAGGTAAAAGCAGATTTTCGGTTTGGTTAGCAAATCTCAAGCTTTTCTTAAAGATAAGAAAAGAAAGATATGATATAGCAATTGCATTCGGATATAGTTATTCTCCAAGCTTAGCCAGACACACTTTTCTAACCGGTTCAAAGAAGAGAATAGGATATGTACCGATTGGGAAGAAGCTGCCTTTTTACAACTTTCCTCTTGAGGAGCCATCAGCGCCAATTCATGAGGTAGCTGCCGCATTTAGACTTATTGAGCCACTTGGTATTAACGGGGAGCCGTCAAAATTTGTTTTAAGGCCAGATAATAATGAAAGAGGAAAAGTTTTACGCTCTCTTCAATCAGAAGGCTCGGATTGCAGCAATATGGTAGCTATACACATAAGCAGCAGGAAGGAAAATAACCGTTGGCCTGCGGATAGATTTATCGAGTTTGGCAATGAATTAATAAAAAAGCATAATGTAATGCCTTTGATCCTTTGGGCGCCGGGGAGCAGTGAAAACCCATATCACCCTGGGGATGATGAAAAGGCTGCGGAGATAGCAGAAAGGATGGATTCAAGGCCTCTTTTATATAAGACTACAAAGCTGAAGGAGCTTATTGCTGCTATAAGCGTATGCAAATTGATAATATGCTGCGACGGCGGCGCTATGCATATTGCAGCTGCCCTTGGCAAGCCTATAGTAACGATATGGGGTTCTACTGATAAAAGGAGATGGGCGCCATGGAAGGCTGAATATATTATACTTCAAAAGAAGATTCTGGCTGATGAGGTTACTGTAGAAGAAGCGATTGCTGCATTTGGAAAATTGTGGAACGGTTTGAGGTAAGAAATTGAATATTGGTCTTATAAGGATGAAATATACGCCTTATGGAGGGGCAGAGGTCTTTGTCTCCAGATTTGTTGGCGAACTTTTGAAAAGAGGCCATACCTGCCACATATTTGCAAATAAGTGGGATATAGGTTCACGACTCACGACTCACGACTCACGACTAATATTCCATAAGATTAAAACATTCGGCCCTTCATTTTTGCGCGTACTATCGTTTGCCATAAATAGCTATTTTGCTGTCAAAAAGGCAAGTCTTGATATTATTTTAAGTTTTGACAGGACGCTTTATCAGGATATCTATAGGGCAGGGGATGGCTGCCATAGAGAATGGCTGATACAGAGAAGCAAGTCAGAAGTCAGAAGTCAGAAGTCAGAAGTCAGAAGAATAATAAAAAAAATAATCACTTCTTTGAACCCGCTTCATCTTACACTGCTTTACCTTGAAAAAAGGCTTTTCAAAAGCAAAAGATTGAAATTGGTAATTGCAAACTCAAAGCGGGGAAAGGATGAGATAATAAGGCATTATAAATTGCCTGAAGAAAAGATTTGTGTTATATACAACGGAATTGACTTAAAGCAATTCAACCTTGATGAAAAAGGCAAAATGAGAGCTGTTTATAGGGAACGGCTCGGAATTAAAAGCGAGACAACACTTCTGTTTGTCGGCTCTGGTTTTGAGAGAAAAGGTCTGCGGTTTCTGATAGAGGCGCTTGGTATTTTAAAGAAAGAAAGCAGGGTGGGTTCTGCCCGCCAGAAAATAGTGAAGCTGGTTGTTGTAGGAAAAGGAAAGACCGAGAAGTATCGGGAGATAGCGGACAGATGCGGTGTGGGAACGGATATAACATTTGTCGGTCCCGTGAAAGATGCGCAAAGTTATTATTATGCCGCTGATATTTTTGTCCTTCCGTCTATCTACGAGCCTTTTAGCAATGCCTGTCTGGAGGCAATGGCAAGTGGTTTGCCTGTTATAACCTCAAGGATAAATGGGGCTTCTGAAATACTGACGGATGAAAAGGATGGAATGATTGTAGACGATCCGACTAACCCAAAAGAATTGGCTTTCAAGATTAAGCCTTTATTGGGTGAGGAAACAAGGTTGGCAGCGGGCAAAATGGCGCAAATGGCTGTAGAGGGCTATACCATAGAAAAGAATGTAGAAAAATTTTTAAAGTTAATTGAGGAGATACAATGAAATCAATCTTAAGATATAAAAGAGGGCTTGCAATACTGAATGATTTTAAAAAGGCGAGGGTTCTTGTTATTGGCGATCTCGTCATGGATCATTTTATCTGGGGAAAGGTGAGACGAATATCGCCAGAGGCCCCTGTGCCTGTTGTAGAGGTTAATTCAGAGAGCCTTATGCTGGGCGGCGCTGCAAATGTGGTAAATAACATACACAGCCTTGGAGGAAAGGTTATTGTATGCGGTGTTATTGGGAGAGATGAGATGGGTAAAAACCTTGTCCATGAACTGAGAACAAAAGGCATATCTTCAGACGGCGTTATTGTTGAGGAGAAGCGGCCAACTTCAGTAAAAACAAGGGTGATAGCCCACAGCCAGCAGGTAGTGAGGTTTGATAGAGAAAATAAAGAAAAGATACATCTGGATACTATGAAGAACATCATGGACTATACAAAGGATAAAATAAATTCAGTTGATGCGATAGTTATCTCAGATTATGCAAAAGGTGTCATATCCGAAGAGCTGGTGGAAGAGGTTATAACCCTCGCCAAGAAAAGAGGTAAACCGGTCGCTGTTGATCCAAAGGTCAGCCATTTTGATTATTATAAATATGCAACGATAGTGACCCCCAATAATGACGAGGCATCTCAGGCCTCTGGCATAGATATTGAAAATAATAAAGGCAATAAAAGCTTATTGCGGGCTGGCGAAATGCTTCTCAACAAAATTGGGAGCGATGCGGTTCTCATAACAAGAGGCGAGCATGGCATGAGTCTGTTTGAAAGCAACGGGGAGATAACGCATATTCCCACTGTTGCAAAAGAGGTTTATGATGTAAGCGGCGCCGGAGATACTGTAATAGGAACAGTAGCCCTTGCTATTGCGTCAGGAGCAAGCTTTAAAGAAGCGGCAGTTGTTTCTAATTTTGCGGCAGGTGTTGTTGTTGGCAAGGTGGGTACTGCCACTGTCACACCGGAAGAAATGAAGAATGCTATCAAGGATGGGTTGAGCGCCAAAAAACTCCGATGAGTAAGCCAAAGGAATCGAGTTTAGTCAAATTAATAGCCAGCCTTATAACAGGCGATAAAGAAATTGTAAAGCCTGTTTTAAAAAAAACGGAGCATAAATTCGGCAGTATAGATTTTTTAAGTGGAAAGATTAACTTCAAGCATACCGATTACTATAAGGAAGAGATGGGAGAGGGTTTGTTCAGAAAAATTCTTTCATTTGAAAAGCTTATTAAACCAGACTCGTTGCCTGATATAAAGCTTTTCACAAACTCCTTGGAAAGTGAATATCTTACCGGAGACGGAAAGAGAGTAATAAATATAGACCCTGGTTATGTTTCTATGGAAAAGATGGTTCTTGCAAGCTGTAAAAATTTTGCGCACAGGGTATATCTCAAGAATGGGGTATATGCTGATTTAACCCTTGTCTATAGGGCCGGTAACTTTCAATCACTGGAATGGACATTCCCTGATTATGCGGAAGAAGGGGTGAGGAATATGCTGAAGGGTATCAGGGAGAGGTATGGCCACCAACTGCAAAGGAGAGACTATAAGTGCTTAAAAGCATGACAGGTTATGGCACAGCTGAGTTTTCAATTGGCGAAGACAGGTTTTCTCTTGAGATAAAAAGCGTAAACCATCGTTTCGTAGAGATAAATGTTAGAACACCTGATAAGTTTTCCCTATTAGAAAATAAGATAAGAGACGAGATAAAACAGCATTTTTCCAGAGGCTCTTTTTATGTATCAATTAGCGCTGGCAGAGAAATAGCAGGAGCAATCAATATAAATATTCCTGTTGCCAAGCAGTGTCTTGCTATGCTCCGGGGGCTTCAAAAAGAGCTTGGTTTAAAGGGTGACATAGATATTGAACTGCTTTTAAAATTTAAGGAGATATTTTCTATAGGAGAGGCAGAGCAGGATTTAGAAAAATACTGGGAAGGGCTTAAGTATGGTCTGAGCAGCGCTCTTGGTTCTCTGAAGAAGATGAGAGAGGAAGAGGGCTCTGCCCTTTCAGATGATATTGCATCAAGGCTTAATTGTATGGAAGATATTGCATATGAAATGGATGAAAGGGCGCCTGTCGTAGCAGAGACGTATAGAGAAAAGCTGAGACAGAGGATGGCTAACATGCTTGGTAATGCAAATGTAGATGAGGCGCGATTATTGACAGAGGTTGCTATTTTTGCAGAGCGAGGCAACATTACAGAAGAGTTGGTGCGGCTAAAGAGCCATTTTGCGCAGTTTAAAGATATGGTCAAGCTCGGTGAACCGGTCGGCCGAAAGATGGATTTTCTGTGTCAGGAGATTTTAAGGGAGATAAATACCATCGGCTCTAAGGCCAATGATTCTGAACTGGCGAACCTGGTTGTATCAGCAAAGGCGGAACTGGAGAAAATACGGGAACAGGTGCAAAATATTGAATAAAACAAAAGACAGCAGGCAACCGGCAACCGGCAATAGTAAAGGCATCCTTTTTATAGTCTCTGCCCCTTCAGGGGCTGGTAAGACAACCCTTTGCAGGATGGCGGTTGACTATTTTTCTGATTTGAGGCATTCTATATCATACACGACAAGGCCTTCCAGAGAAGGTGAAAAGAACAGTATTGATTATCACTTTGTAAGCCAGCAGTTTTTTCAGAAGATGCTTAATAATGCTGAATTTCTGGAGTGGGCAGAGGTTCATGGAAACAGATACGGAACCTCTCGGAATGATATCAATGCCCTTCTTGAAAAAGGTTTAGATATAATTTTGGATATAGATGTCCAGGGTGCGAGACAGGTCAAGCAACGGTTATTAGCGAACAGTGAACAGCCGGCAGTTTTTATCTTTATCCTCCCGCCGTCACTGAAAGTTTGTGAAGAAAGGATTAAAACCAGAGGTAAAGACAGCCCTGAAGTCATAGCAGGCAGGTTAGAAAATGCAAGGACTGAGATAAGAGAATCCATTAAGTATGATTTTATAATTATCAATGATAATCTTGAAGATGCCTTTGAAAGACTTAAGTCAATTATCTTAGCTGAAAGAAGCAGAAGAGAAAGGATGATGGGAGAGGTTAAAAGAATCTATAGCGAGGTGTTGGATTTATAAATTTACGAATTGCGATTTAAAAATCTGAAATCGTAAATCTGAAATCGTAAATCTTAAAAGGGAGGTATTACATGGCAAGGATAACAGTTGAAGATAGCATGAAAATGGTGCCGAACAGATTTGCACTCGTGGTGATTGCATCGGAGAGGGCAAAGAATTTATTGAGAGGCGCTAAACCATTTGTAAATTCAGACAACCGCGCTATTGTTACCGCATTGAGGGAGGTTGCGGCAGGCAAAATTACCTATAAGGAGACCAAGGCTTTCACAAAGAAGAGACACGAGTTATATTCTGCAGATTAAGTATCTTGTAAGATTCAGTAAAAAATCCCCTGTATAAACAGGGGATTTTTATTTTCAATCACCTTTCCCAGTTAGAAAGTTGAAGAGCCTCGCAGCAATTTGAGATATTATATGGTAGTCCATAATAGAATTGACATAAAACAAAAATCTCCCCATGCGGTCATTCCCGCAGGTTTTTAGCGGGAATCTGGTTTTATTAACACCATATCCCCGATAAAGGCATTCGGGGATGACAGATTTATCTTGTCTATGTTGTTACTATTATGGACTGATTAGTATATGGCCGTAGCTTTCTAACGGGGCTTTCTAAAGGGGCTTGCAAAAAGAGCTTAATTGGGTTATTTTAAGCCGCATGTTAATCAGAAAACAGAAATTAGGAATCACTAAAAAACTCATTTCTCTCTTCTCATTTCTCATTTCTTTATTTCTTGTCTCAGGTTGCACCAAAATGGATAAAGAAGCTGGCGCGGAGCAGGTTGTCAACAACCATGAGACTGCTCCTGCCTATGGCGATACCCTTGTAGAAGGCACAATCGGAGAGCCAAGTGTTTTAATCCCCATGCTTGCAGGCGATGCCGCTTCCCATGATGTTGCGAGCCTTGTTATTAACGGGCTGGTAAAATACAATAAAGACCTAACCATCGTCGGAGACCTTGCCGAGTCATGGGATATATCCAAAGATGGCCTTGTAATCGCCTTTCACTTAAAGAAAGGCATCAAATGGACTGATGGGGTTGAGTTCACTGCCGAAGATATCCTTTTTGGTTATAAAACCATAATAGATGAAAAAACGCCTACTGCATATTCAGAGGATTATAAACAGGTAAAAAAGGCAGAAGCCTTAGACAGATATACATTCCGGATAACATATGAAAAACCCTTTGCCCCTGCATTAAGCAGCTGGGGTAATCTGACTATACTTCCCAAACACCTCTTACAAGGAAAGGATATAACGAAAAATGAATTAGGAAGACACCCGATTGGTATGGGGTCGTTCAAATTTGTGAAATGGACGCCTGGACAGGAGGTTGTGCTTGAGGCAAATCATGATTATTTTGAGGGCAGACCATATATAGATAAATATGTATACCGTGTAATACCGGATCCAGCAACCATGTTTTTGGAGCTTAAGGCAGGCGGCATAGACTGGATGGGCCTTACGCCGATTCAATACAACCGCCAGACAGACACACCATATTTTAAAAATAATTTTAAAAAATATAGATACCCTGCCCCTGTCTATACTTACATGGGATTAAATCTGTGCTTGAAACGAGATAAAACTACAGGGCAGTGTATTGAAAAGCATCCGTGGTTTTCTGATAAAAGGGTTCGTCAGGCCATAGCATACGCCATAGATAAACAGGAGATTGTAGATGGCGTGTTGTTCGGCCTTGGAAGCCCTGCCACAGGCCCCTATGTTCCAAATACATGGTCATATAATCCGAATGTAAAGAAATATGAATATAACCCGGAAAAGGCAAGAGGGCTTTTGGCAGAGGCAGGGTGGAGAGATACAGGGATAAAACTACCTTTGTGGACCCCTTCGCTAATTAAAAGATTGACAAAATGGGCAGGCTGGGATGTTAAAGACGGGATACTGGATAAAGATGGCAGGTCGTTTGAGTTTACAATTCTCACAAATCAGGGAAATAACGTGAGGATAAATACAGCAACCATCATACAATGGCAGCTGGCAAAGGTTGGCATAAGAGTAAATGTGAGAACCCTTGAATGGTCTACATTTATAAATGAGTTCATAGACAAAAGAAGGTTTGAGGCAGTTATCCTCGGATGGAGCCTCGGTCTTGACCCTGACCAGTATGATATCTGGCATTCAAGCAAGACTAAAGAAAAGGAATTTAACTTTGTAAGCTATAACAATCCAGAGGTAGATGCGCTCTTAGAAAAGGGAAGAAGGACATTTGATATAGAGCAAAGGAAAAAGGCATATTTCAGGATTCAGGAAATACTGGCAGATGAACTCCCGTATATCTTTCTCTATGTGCCTGACGCAACGCCCATTGTCCATGCAAGGTTCAAAGGCATAGAGCCCGCGCCGCTCATCGGCATGGGTTATAACATCCACAAATGGTATGTGCCCGAAGGGTTGCAGAGGCATAAGGTGATACAGTAGAAAGCAGCATTCAGAATTCAGAAGTCAGCAGTCAGAATTAGAAAAGATTGCGGCTATTCTGAATTCCTGATTCTGGCTCCTAAATTCTTACTTATTATGTTTACTTATTTACTTAAAAGACTCCTTGAGATGATTCCAACGTTGATTGGAATTACGCTCATCTCTTTCTTCATCATCCAACTTGCGCCGGGCAAGCCGACTGATGTGCTGGCTGATTTGAACCCCAAGATGACGCCGGAGGCGAGGGAGAGGCTTGAGAAATATTACGGCCTTGACAAGCCCATACATATTCAGTATGTCATGTGGCTTAAAAGAATTGTGAAGCTTGATTTTGGAGATTCTTTTTCCACTGACAGGCGGCCTGTATGGACAAAGATTAAAGAGAGGCTCCCTATCACAATCTTGATTAACACCCTTGCATTGGTTTTAATCTTTATTATCGCCATCCCCATAGGCGTGTCATCCGCTGTCAGGCCGTATTCCCTTTATGACAAGATTACGACAGTTGTTGTGTTTATAGGTTTTGCCATTCCAACATTCTGGCTTGCGCTTCTTCTTATGATACTCTTTGGCGTTAACTTGCACTGGCTTCCCATATCCGGACTTAAATCTATGGGCTATGAAAATCTTTCCGCCCTTGGAAAGATTTGGGACTGGACTCAACACCTCATTCTCCCCATGACTCTGGAGGCATTCGGCGGCCTTGCAGGGTATTCAAGATATATGAGAAGCAGTATGCTGGAGGTTGTCCGGCAAGACTATATTACGACTGCCCGGGCAAAGGGGTTATCAGAGAGAAAGGTCATATATAAACATGCCTTGAGGAATGCGCTCTTGCCTGTAATAACCCTGCTTGGCATGTCAATTCCGGGGCTAATAGGCGGGAGCGTTATTTTTGAAAATATCTTCAGCATTCCCGGCATGGGTCAGCTCTTTTTTCAGTCCGTGATGATGAGAGATTATCCTGTCATCATGGGCATATTGACCATCGGCGCAATATTGACCTTGCTTGGCAATTTACTGGCGGATATTGGGTATGCGGTGGCGGATCCGAGGATAAGGACGCGATGAACAAAGCTTGAGGTATGAGGTTTGAGGCAGAAACCTCTGACCTCTATCCTCCAACCGCTAACATTTTTTATGAATCAATCAACTCTCATAAATCTTTTCTGGCGCAGGTTTAAAAAGAACCGCCTTGCGTTTCTTGGCGGGATTATTGTGTTTTTATTTTTTGCCATTGCTGTTCTGGCGCCCTTTATTGCGCCTTATGGCCCTGATGGAATAAATGTCAAGCATGTGCTTGAGCCGCCGAGTCTCAGTCATCCATTCGGCACAGACGACCTTGGCAGGGACATCTTAAGCCGCGTTATTTACGGCTCAAGGATTTCTCTTGCAGTTGGTTTTGTTGCAGTTGGGATTGCAACTCTGATTGGTATTATTTTAGGGGCATTGTCAGGCTATTACGGAGGTTGGCTTGATACTGTTATTATGCGTTTTGTTGACATCATGCTTGCCATCCCAACCTTTTTTTTAATCCTTGCAGTCATTGCCATGCTTGAGCCAAGCATCTGGAACATAATGATTGTCATCGGCATAACATCATGGATGGGTGTGGCAAGGCTTGTAAGGGCAGAGTTCTTATCCCTGAAAGAAAGAGAGTTTGTCCTTGCTGCAAGGGCATTAGGGGCAAGCGACTTTAGGATAATCTTCAGGCATATCCTGCCCAATGCCATGTCCCCTGTGCTTGTGTCAGCGGTATTGGGCATTGCTGGCGCAGTACTGGTTGAATCAGCCCTGAGCTTTCTCGGCATAGGCGTCCAGCCTCCCACAGCAAGCTGGGGGAATATACTAACAATCGGCAAGGACAATATTGAGATTGCGTGGTGGATATCGGTATTTCCCGGTCTTGCAATTTTTGTAACTGTGCTTGCGTATAACCTTCTGGGCGAGGGGATACGGGATTCTATTGACCCGAGGTTGAAGATATGACCGAACCCTTACTCCAAATAACCGACCTCCGCACCTCTTTCTTCACCGATGCCGGCGAGGTCAAGGCTGTGCGGGGCGTAAGTTTTAGCCTTGATAAGGGCAAGACCCTCGGGCTTGTGGGCGAGAGCGGGTGCGGGAAGAGCGTTACCGCGCTTTCCATTATGCGGCTTGTCTCTTTTCCAGGCAGAGTTATAAAAGGAGAGGTGCTTTATAGAGTCAAAGAGTCAGAGAGTCAAAGAGTCAGAGAGAAAGACCTACTTAAGATTTCTGAAGATGAGATGCGAAAGATAAGGGGCGCCGAGATTGCAATGGTCTTTCAGGAGCCCATGACATCGCTCAATCCTGTGCTGACTATTGGCAATCAGATTTCAGAGGCCATTTCTCTGCACCAAAATCTGAATAAAAGAGAGGTCATTGATAAAGCAATAGAGATGCTGAAACTTGTCGGCATCCCTTCGCCTGAAAAAAGGATAAAAGACTATCCTCACCAAATGAGCGGCGGCATGAGGCAGAGGGCTATGATTGCAATGGCGCTTTCATGCAATCCAAGTATTTTGATAGCAGACGAACCTACAACAGCGCTTGATGTTACCATTCAGGCACAGATTCTTGAACTTATTCAGGGACTGCAAAAAAAACTTGATATGGCCATGATTCTCATTACCCACGACCTCGGCGTGGTTGCAGAGGCAGTTGATAATGTGGCAGTGATGTATGCTGGAAAGATTGTGGAATATGCTGATACAAAGACATTGTTTGAAGAACCCATGCATCCGTATACTGTCGGGCTTTTAAATTCTTTGCCGACAATGGAAAAGGATGGCGGGGCATTGAAAACAATCCCCGGCACAGTGCCTGGGCTTCTGAATCTTCCAGCAGGATGCACTTTCTATGACCGATGCCCGAAGGCAGACTCAGGCTGCACAGAGCATGAGCCGGAGTTGGTGGAAATTAAAAAAGAACATTTAGTAGCTTGTTATAAAGCGTAGTTTGCCGATTTATCTAATTTGTGTTGAATCTCCGCACATATTGCTTAACAGAAAAACCGCAATAACTCTTAACCCGAAAAATGCATTTAGTTTTTATTTTTCGGGGCAAATGCAAGATTTGAGTCAAAGACAAGGAAAAGATGGCTGGATAAAACGGAGCATACTCTTTTAGGTATGTGAGTATTTAGACAGTTAGCTTTGACGCAGTATTTGGCCGAAGATTGCGTTTGTCAGAAAATGCAAATGCATTTTCTGGGTTAAGTGCGCCTCAATATCTTTTGCTTCATTGAATATACTCACACTTGCCAATATAGACGCCCCGCAAATATACCAAATTCTTGATGGTGAATGAAAGAAGACAGTATGGTCAGCAATTGGAGAGAAATTGCAAGATGTGATTTGGGTCACATTACTTCTCCCCTATTTGTACTATCATATAAAACAGATTTTAATTTATATAAAGGAGGGCCTATCTTATGTTACCAAATATTTTGATGTTATGGTCTGACCAGCCGGTTCTGTCTTTTTTTGTATTGCTCTTTATTGCAATGGCCGTGTTATACGGGGCGCGCAGGCAGGCTCATGAATTTATCCATGCATTAAGCCGCACGATTCATAATGCAATGCGCATTGCGTCTCGCTCGGTGATGTATGCGGAAAAAAGACTTGCTGCAAGGAACAAAGAGGTGCTGCTTGCTGCGGGAGAGGAGGCTGTTCAGCGTATTATAGAGCGGGAGTTTTACAGGATAAATTCGGTGGTAGCTCGTGATTTGAGCGGATATCCTACTCTACAGCACAAATTGAAAGACCATATTACACGAATTGACGAGGATTATACAGAAAGCACCGAGGTGCCGCCGTCACCGCCAGCATGGCTCCCTGCAATTGAGGCCGTTGCAAAGATTCCGCCTACCGGTGACACCATGGTCGCCAAGATATTGGAACAGATAAATAAATCCCTGAACGAACAGCACAAAATTGCAATCGATGAATACCGGAAGGCCTATAGTAAGCGGCATAGCATCCTTAAAAAAATGATGCCGTTCTGGAGGAAGATGTCAAACATCCTGGATGTTGTTGACAAGACCATGGCAGGCCTTCTCGAACGTTCAAAGGTAATTGACAGCAAGATGGAGCAGTACGAAGAGATAAGAAAAGGTACAGACAAGGCTGTCAGAATGCTCTCTTCATCATCGCTCACACAGTTCTGCATTGCAGGCTTCGTTCTACTCATAGCAATCGGCGGCGCAGTAATTAACTTTAACCTTATAGCGCTTCCAATGTCAGAGATGGTCGGAGGGGGCAGCTATATAGGACCATTCAAGACCTCAAATGTAGCTGCCATGGTTATCATTATGGTTGAGGCTACAATGGGCCTCTTCCTTATGGAATCGCTGCGTATTACCAAACTCTTCCCCATCATAGGGAGCATGGAGGATAAGATGCGCACCAGGATGATATGGGTTACCTTCTCTATCCTTTTTATCCTGGCTGCTATAGAATCTTCGCTTGCGTATATGCGTGATATGATAGCTGCTGATGTTCAGGCATTGAGACAGACACTGGCTGATGTTGAAGTGACAGCAGGGCGTACCGATAACTGGATTCCAACAGTAGGACAGATGGTAATGGGTTTTATACTTCCGTTTGCCCTTGCATTTGTGGCGATTCCCTTAGAGTCTTTTGTGCACGCCTCCCGAACGGTTATGGGTATTGTTGCCATCGGCTTGGTTAGAGGAATAGCATTTTTACTGAGGCTCATCGGGAATATATCCAGATATACCGGCGAAACACTCATCAGGATATATGACCTTTTTATTTTTGCGCCTCTCTGGGTAGAAAGGCTCATCCATACCGGGAAAGGCGATAAAGTTGAAAAGTCATTTTCTAAAACAAAGGAAGGCATCAATTCTGCCAAAGGGGGAATGTGATATGAAAAGACTTGCACAGATTCTTATACTTTTAATTTTTGCCGGTTGTGCCGACACAACGAGCCACACAAGAGGGGTATATATGCTGATGGATACCTCCGGTACTTATACACAGGAGATTGACAAGGCAAAGGCGATTATAAACTATCTGCTTGCCACCCTGCAGCCGGGCGATACGCTTGCCGTGGCACGGGTGGATAGCGCGAGCTTCAGTGAAAAGGATATAATCGCAAAGGGAACATTTGACACACGGCCATCTGCCGCAAACGAGCAAAAAAGGAAGTTTCGACAGAAGGTAGACGAGTTTACAAAGTCAGTCAAAGGAAGCGCCTATACTGATATATCAGGGGGAATGCTGCAGGCAGTAGAGTATCTGAATGAAGCAGGTTCAGGCAAAAAAACCATACTTATATT
>Ga0209343_10000491_pt1 | contig 55604 bp, 54 predicted proteins | sample RifCSPlowO2_02_FD_184026 | JGI IMG/M metagenome (GOLD analysis project Ga0209343, IMG submission 184026) | Groundwater microbial communities from Rifle, Colorado - Rifle CSP2_plank lowO2_0.2 (SPAdes) (version 2) | ecosystem: Environmental > Aquatic > Deep subsurface > Groundwater | place...
CAAATGGACCCCGCAACAAGTGCGGGGTGACAGTGTGGTGGAGTTTATTGGTTTTACTTAGAGTTTGTAGACTTAAGCCATAATTCCTTAAGCGTTATTGGGGTTGAACTAAGAACCTGTCCTGAATCTTTTTTAACCCCAGATTTTAGCATGTTTTTAGGATTGTTCTTAAAATTTACCCCTCACAAAAAAATATTACCCCTCACCCCAACCCTCTCCCACAAGGGGAGAGGGAGTAGCACCGAATTCGGACTAACTCCCTCTCCCCTTGTGGGAGAGGGTTGGGGTGAGGGGTAAATAATTTGTGAGGGGTAATATTTTGTGAGGGAGGCAATGTTCTTCAAAGAGTAAGGTTGGGAGCATTTTTCTTAAGCGTTATTGGGGTTAGAACTATCCAACCCAACATCCACCGCCCTTGCTGAATGAGTCAGAGAGCCGATGGAAATAAAATCAATCTTGAGAGCGGAAAATTTTCGGATGTTATTCAAATTAACACCTCCGGAAATTTCGATTTGGCATTTATTGTTAATCAGAGCGATGGATTTTTTGATGTCGGTGATTTTCATGTTATCGAGCATAATGACATCAGGCCTTGATTTCAGCGCTTTGGCAACTTGCTTTATCGTATCACATTCAACTTCAATTTTCAGTTTTTTTGCTGATTTTTTTGCAGCTAAAATTGCATCGCCAACACTTCCCGCGGCAGCGATGTGATTATCTTTAATCAAAATCATCTCAGATAAATTGTATCGATGATTCTTACCACCACCAGCCACAACTGCTTGTTTTTCCAAGGCACGCAGGCCAGGCAAAGTTTTTCTGGTATCGAGAATCCTGATTTTTTTGTTATTCAGCTTTTTAACAAATTTCTGTGTAAATGTTGCAATGCCGCTTAAATGCTGGATCAAATTTAAAATCACTCTTTCAGCGGCAAAAATTAATTTGGCATCGCCATGGCCATGAGCTATTGATTTTCCTGCTTTGATAACATCGCCATTTTTAGCAGAAATTTTTAATTCAAGCCTGGAATTTTTGAATTTTTTGGAATTTTTGAGTTGTAAAAAAACTTCCGCAATCACCTCTCTTCCGCAAAAAACAATTTCCTCGCGAGGCTTGATTTCAAAAGATATTTCGGTGTTTTTTGTGATGGTCAAATCAGATGTCACATCAGCAAAAACGGCGTCTTCTTCAAGCGCAATTCTGATTATTTTTTCTAAAGATTCTTTGAACATTTTCGTGGATCAAATTTTTGATTTTTCAATTTGCGCAAGCGTTCATTGATAAAATAACGCATGAATTCCATCTCGTGCAGCGGAATTTGGCGCACGCCGTTTTCACTTTCTTTGATCAATTTTTGAATAACGCTAAAAGCCATACAGCCATCACCCATTTCTTCGCTGATGAAGGCGGACATTTGTTTAGTCCAAAATGGAGCATTTTTGGCATTATTTTGTGCCAGTTTTTGTGCCAATTCCAAAGCACGATTCATATCTTTCAGATTGGCTTTGGCGATAAAAACCGCCTGAAAAATCCACCACCAATTTTCATCAATATTGTGCGATGAATGCTCGTCGAGATAATCAATGACATAGCGCGTATCCTCATATTTCGTGGTTTGAGCATAGTAAGAACTGGCAAGAGAAGGGATCAGATGTGATTTCATATTCAAAGAATCAAGCATCTTCATCCAATCATAAATGCGCGAATAATCGTAATTCTTAAGCGAAATAAAACCGGCAAAAACATCGCCGGAATTTTGCAAACGCATGGCAAGAATGCGGAACAAAAATTCATTATCGCCGAATGAAAGAGCGGAGGTGAGATATTTGCTCGGCGCTGGCGGAACAATGTCGAAAGCAATACGAAATTTTTCAGTGTTCTTCCAAAAAAAAATCTGACAGGAAAAAACAAGAATGAAGAGCCAGAAGAAGATTTTGTGGGAATGAAGGTGATATGAAAGCCGTAAGTCTAGCATTTAGAATTGCTTCTTTTTGAAGTCATGAAAGGCCATAAAAATCATGAGCGGGATGTAGATTAGCGATTGCCAAAAAATTATTTTAAGACCATAGGCATCATTGATCCCATAATTCAACCACGAGCTTTGGGCAAATAAATCAAGTCTTGGAAAAAGAGCGGAAAGAAATTTTAAACCCGTGGCCAAAATGTGATTTTTTGCTTCGGCTAAATCCTGTGGCAATTCGATAGCCATGACAAAAACTCCCATCAGGCGCGAAATGGTATAAAAGGCAAAAGAAGCCATAATTGCCGAAAAAGAATTTTTTAAAATCAGCGAAGCTAGAAGCGAAAAGCAAATGATGATCAAAAGCTCGGAGAGCAAGGTGCAAGACCATATAATCAACCCTGCTATGCTTGGCTTCGTCACCAACGCAATAATCAAAACCAAAGGAATAAAAATCAGCAATGCAGCAAGAAAAAATCCCAACAAATAACCCAAAATAAACTGCTCACGCGCAATTGATTTTGAGAGGATGAATTCAACTTCCTTATTCTCAAAAGCGCGATTGATAGAGAGGCAGACAAACAAAATCATGCCGATTGCCAAAATAGCGCGCGACGAACCGGCAATGAAAGCGGCGGTGCTTTGCTTTTGCTCAGCAAGCATGGTTGAACCAAGAAAAATCGAGATTGAAAAAGAGACAATTAAAGTGATGAAAAGCCCAAGATAAAGACGATCACGTAGACCATTTTTGAGGATGTATTTCAGGATTTGTTTCATAGATCAAAACTCCGAATTTTTTCTTCACAAACTTTTCTGGCAAGATCGAGAAGCTTGCGGACTTCTGTGGCAAGAATATCAAGATCATCAAGAAAAATCCGGAAATGCGGATCATAGCGGCCGCCGATATAGGCATATTCGAGGAGGTTAAAACGGTTTTCCTCCCGTCTGTTTGTTATGAAAAAAACATTGTCCATTAGAGAACAAATTTGCCTGACATCATTACCGAGATGTTTGAGGAAATGTCCTTGTGGGCATTTGTTTGAGAGGACAAGAAGAACGGATTTGTAAGCGTGTTCGGCTGCTTGATGAAGTTCAAATGCTGCTTTTTTATAATTACTGCGATTAAAGCAATTTTGATAATCCACAAAAAATTCCTCCGCCCCATTAACAAACCACTCATCAAAATAATCCTGCGCGATTCTTTTTTGCTCCTGCAGAGTCAACCTTTTTTTTTCTGCCAATTGAAATTTTCCTGAATCATAAAGCATAATTCCTTCATCCTTGATATCGCTGAAGAAATATTGCCCTTCGGAAAGTTTAATGTTTAAAAATTCAATGTCGTAAACGGTAATTCTTGGATCAGATGCATATCCAAAATCATGGCAAAGCCTGGAAATTTTACTCCACAGTAAAGCGTCTTCCACTGTTTTTTTAGCTGCGGTTACAACCAGAATATCATAATCGGAAATCTGTCTGAATCCCGGTTTGTTTTCATCAATTTGATCAACTTCCACATAATCACCACGGGCATAAGAACCATAAAGAATAACCATTTCGACATCATCACAATTGGCACGGATGGTTGAGATGTGTTTTTGCAATTCGTGATATTTTTCCTGGGGAAGGTGGGAGAGACCGGATTTCATTAAGAAACTGTTTATGATCAAAAAAACCTGCGTTTATTTGGATCAAATTTTTGCTGCATTTCGCGATCAATTTTGCCTACAGGTGTTGCGCTGTTAACTATGGTTGCCTTGATGAAAATCACAGTTTCGGTGACAGTTGAAACTTTTGAAACTGATTTAAACAGCCAGCCAAACACTGGAATTTTGTTTAAAAAAGGTATGCCGGAGTCAACATTTGTTGCCTCTTCCTTCATCAAACCACCGATAACAATGATGTTGCCGCTCTGGATTTTGGCGATGGTGTTTAGCTCGCGCGTCTGAATGATTGGAACTTTGTTTGCACTATTAGCCGGATCAGTCACTTCGCCACTTTTTACTGACACTATCGGCACGATGGTCATGGTAACTTCACTGGTTTTGAGATTTATTGAAGGCGTAATTGAAAGCTCGACTCCAACATTTTCTTCCTGTTTGGTGGCGGTTGTAGTTGAGGCCACGTTACCGCTTTGTCCAGGCGCCTGCGTTTGCGTACTTTCCACATGAAAATAAACCAGCTTATCAACAAAATTCAAAGTGGCCTTTTGATTGTTCATGGCGTGAATCCGCGGGCTGGAAAGAGTTTTAGTAGTGCCGAATTCTTCCAAAGCAGTAATGGTGGCGTCAATGCTGCCACCAAATAAAACCTTTTTTACCGAACCGGTTCCAAAAGCGCCGGTTAAAGCTGCTTTGGTGTTAACTGTTGAATCAAAAGATGGGGAGGTGGCATTGGAAATTGTGGTAGTAGCGCCTTTGTTGTCAGTATCAGTCCATGACCAATCGATGCCGGTTTTGTAAGTGTCAGACAATTTCACTTCAACCACTTTTGCCTCAATCAAAACCTGCGCTGAAGCATAGCGCTCAACATCAGCCAGATATTTCAGAACCGCATCATGTTGCTTTTGTGTGGCAAAAACCGACATTATCCCTGCCGATTTATTGGAGGTAAAAGAAGAGTCGGTATCCCCGGAAAAATCAGAATGAGCATCCAAAACTGCGGTGATATTGGATTCAACATCAGACCACAAAGTGCCGTCGGTGATGTAATCAACAAAATAATTTTTCATGTAGGGCGAATCGCGTTCAAAATGCAAAACCCGATTTTTGTAAGAATAGCGCAGATTTCCAAGGGTAGCGATACGATCAATTACTTCTTTCAGAGGACGGTTTTTAGCGCTAATAATCACGCCGCCGGAAATTGAAGGATCAAGATCAACATCGATTCCAGCCACACGCCCAAGCTCAATTAAAACATCTTTCAACGGCACCTGATCTGTAACGGAAAAAGAGATAATTTTATCTCCGCCAATTGCCGGAGGGGGAGGAGAAATTATCAATTTGGAAACGCTTGGAATCGGAGCTTCATCCTGCGCTCTTTCAAGCTTTTTTAGCCTATCTTCCTTCTGATTTTTCAGCATGGCTTTTTCAACATCAGATCTGGTGATGCCGGTGGTTCTTTCAAAAGGATCAAATTTACCCTGCGCACAAGAAAAAATTATTGAGATCAGCGAAAGAATAAAAATTTGTTTTGCTGCTTGAGACACCTTGATTTTGCTGGATGGAAAAAGTTTTAGAAATTGCCGCGCGAGGTTATTTGCGAAGTTTTTTTTAGCAATTGATTTTGCTACAACCACGCCTAGTTTGCGCCACATTTTTCAACAGAAAAATTGTAGATTTTTTACACTTTAACTTGAAGCAATGCTCAAAAAACAGGATAAAATTTTTACCAATCTTTACGGCCTCGAAAGCGCTGAATTAAAAGCTGCACAAAAAAGAGGCGATTGGAATCGCACTAAAGAATTTCTCGATCAAGGCTCTGACTGGCTAATCCAGCAAGTTAAAGATTCTGGTCTGCGCGGCCGCGGTGGCGCTGGTTTTCCAACCGGAATGAAATGGTTATTCGTGCCGAAGAAAGATGCACCACCCTCGTCGCGCAACTTGCAGACTTCGTCTGCAACCGCGGCGACCTCCCCCATAAATAGGGGGGAGGTTATCTCTCTTCCTCACTATCTCGTGGTTAATGCTGATGAGTCCGAGCCAGGAACCTGCAAGGATCGCGATATTCTGCGCAACGAACCGCACAAACTTCTCGAAGGCTGTTTGCTTGCCGCGCGCGCCATCAATGCCAACATTTGCTACATCTACATCCGCGGCGAATATTACAACGAAGCCGTTGCTCTGCAGCGCGCAATTGATGAAGCCTATGATGCAAAATTAATCGGCAAAAATTCCTGCAATTCCGGCTGGGATTTGGACATTTTTATCCATCGCGGCGCCGGCGCTTACATTTGTGGTGAAGAAACTGCCTTGCTTGAAAGCCTCGAAGGCAATAAAGGCCAACCGCGTTTAAAACCACCATTTCCGGCACTAATTGGGCTTTATGGCTGTCCAACTGTGATCAACAATGTCGAATCAATTGCCGTTGTTCCAGAAATTTTACGCCGCAAAGCAACATGGTTTGCCGGTTTGGGCAGAGAAAAAAACACCGGCACTAAAATTTTTTGCATCTCCGGCCATGTCAACAAACCCTGCAATGTCGAGGAAGAAATGGGAATTCCTCTGCGCGAATTAATCGAAAAACATGCCGGCGGCGTACGCGGCGGCTGGGACAATTTGCTTGCAGTAATTCCGGGAGGTTCTTCGGTTCCGATGATTACCAAAGAAATTTGCGATAATGTTTTGATGGATTTTGATTCGCTTAAAGCTGCAGGAACCGGACTTGGCACTGCTGGCGTCATCGTCATGGATAAATCAACCGATGTCATTGCCGCAATTGCCAGGCTTTCGCACTTTTACAAACATGAATCCTGCGGCCAATGCACGCCATGCCGCGAAGGCACAGGCTGGCTGATGCGCATCATGGATCGCATGGTTGAGGGCAAAGCAGAAATTTCTGAAATCGATCAACTTTACAATCTAACCAAACAAATCGAAGGCCACACAATCTGCGCCCTCGGCGACGCCGCCGCCTGGCCGGTTCAGGGGCTAATCAAAAATTTCCGCGGCGAAATGGAAAAGAGGATTGAAAACCGCAAAATGAGAGCGGTGATTTGAATTATGACCCAGTCGCAAATCAACTTTCTGAAAAATCTGAACCCTTGATTTACAAGGGCTCATCGAGTTTAAAAATGGTAAGAAATGGGGATTTGCGACAGTCCAATTATGACATGTCCAAAATCGTTGCACTAATCACAGCCTGTGGCCGCGGAAATCGCTTTAATCGCGGTGAAGGTGTGCCCAAACAATATTTGCCGCTTGCCGGAGTTTCACTTTTGCGCCATTCGATTTTGGCTTTTTTGAATCATCCACAAATTTCTGATGTAATTTGCGTGATTCATCCAGATGACATTGCGCTTTACGAGGAAACAGTTGCCGGACTTGATTTGCTTAATCCGGTTTTTGGCGGTAAAACACGTCAGGCCTCAATCCGTCTTGGTTTGGAGGCTTTGCGTGAATATAATCCAGATAAGGTTTTGATCCATGATGGTGTGCGCCCCTTTGTTTCCAAACGCATCATTAACGGCATTTTAGAAAAACTCGAAACCCATCCGGCAGTAATTCCGGCAGTCGCAGTGGAAGACACGTTAAAAAAAATCGGCGACGGTAAAATTGAATGGACTTTGGAACGCGAAAATCTATGGCGCGCTCAAACACCGCAAGGTTTTATCTATCAAGACATTTTAAACTCCCACACCGCTTTCAAGGATTTGCAATTCACTGATGATGCCGCACTCAATGAATATGCCGGCATTCCGGTTGCCATTGTTCCTGGTTCACAAAATAATTTTAAAATCACCACTGAAGAAGATTACGAACGCGCTAAACGCACAATATCATTTTTAATTCAGGATGTGCGCGAGGAAACCAGATGTGGCAATGGTTTTGATGTGCACACTTTTCGCATCAGACGAAAAGACGAAAATAAATTCATTCGTCTGTGCGGAGTTGATGTGGAATTTGATAAAAAAATTGAAGCACATTCTGATGGAGATGTTGGCATTCACGCTTTAATGGACGCACTTCTTGGCACAATTGCCGCCGGCGATATCGGCGAACATTTTCCTCCTTCCGATTCAAAGTGGAAAAATGCCGATTCCTGCGAGATGCTAAAAATCGTCAATCATCTGATGAGGAAAAAAGGCGCTGCAATCATCAATCTTGACATCACTTTGATTTGTGAAAAACCAAAAATTTCCAAATTTAAAAGTCAGATGAAAGAAAGATTAGCCGAAATTCTTGGCATCTCCACCACGCGCATCAACATCAAAGCAACAACAACAGAAAAACTTGGTTTTCTCGGACGCGAGGAAGGCATTGCCGCTCAAGCTACTGCTTCAGTTTTGGTTTCTTCATCATCGTAAACAGGTTCTTACAATTTTGTCGGATTCCCGCTCGGCAAAATTCATTCTTTCCTCAACAATGGATTCAATTCGTTTTATCTCTGCCAAATCAGCATTTTTGGTGACGTAAACTGGCTTTTCATCGAAGTAAAAACAAAGAACAGAAAATGGCAGGGGAATTTTGAAACTGTCCCAGGTTTTTAACTTTCGGAAACGCGATGATGAATAGGAAGTGGCAATAATTCCGGCACTTGCAATGCGCGCAATATTGACGATTTCACCATTAATTTTTTGATTCGGTCCACGCGGACCATCTGGTGTGATGCCAAGCGAATAGCCTTTTTTCAAGCCATCAAGGATTTGCCGCATACTCACAAAATCAATACCGCGAGAAGATTTACGGCCATCCTTGGTTGAGCCTAAAACTGAAATCAGTCCAAACTTTTCCATAACGCGCCCAACAAATCTGCCATCGCCATGACGTGAAGCAAGAGTAATAAAATTGTAATGTGGATGGAGGCGGCGCGGCTTACGCGTAATGAAGGGAATCATCATCAAACGATTATGCCAAAATGAAATTAACAGCGGTTTTTTGTTTTTCGCCGCTTCAAGGATTGCTTCATGATTAACCCAGATTTTTTTGCTGGTTGCATATACCAGCCACATATAACCAACAAAAATTATGCAGATCATTTGCTGAAACAGCCAGGAATAGCCAATCTTTCTGGCCAACTGCTTGAATTTGGTTTTGATGTCATACCATTCAAGATTGGTTTGATAGAAGAAGATTTTCCACTTTTGAGCCATCTAAGAACCTGTCTAACTAATCAATTTTCTGTCCCGTAGAAGCCCAATCTTTGACAAAAGTTTCTAATCCTTTGTCAGTCAGTGGATGAGAAGCGAGTTGTTTTAAAATTTTTCCCGGAATTGTCGCAACATGAGCGCCCATTTTGGCAGCAATGGTGATGTGAATTGGATGACGCACCGAGGCAACAAGAATTTCAGTTTTAAAATTGGGATAATTTGCATAAATCGCACAAATTTCTTCAATCAAGGAAAGCCCATCCTGACCAATATCATCAAGCCTTCCAACAAAGGGTGAAATAAAAGTTGCGCCAGCTTTTGCCGCCAAAATCGCCTGCGCGGCAGAAAAGCAAAGTGTAACATTGGTTTGAATTCCCTTGCTTGAAAAATATTTGCAGGCTTTGAGGCCATCCATGGTTAGTGGCAATTTGATGCAAACATTTTTTGCTATTTTACTCAAGATTTCACCCTCGCGAATCATGCCATCATAATCGGTTGCAGCAACTTCAGCGCTGACCGGACCGTCGACTACCGCACAAATTTCGGCAATCACTTCCTTGAATTTTCGCCCTGATTTGGCAATCAAACTTGGATTTGTCGTCACGCCATCAAGTAGTCCGTAGGAAGCCAATTCCCTGATTTCAGAAATTTCGGCGGAATCGATAAAAAATTTCATAAATTTAAGATTTAAGATTTATACCAGTTGAATGAGAATAAATCCTAAATCCTAAATCTTAAATCAAAAATCGGTGTCAGAAATTTTTGTTCAGGTTCTCTTGCCTCTAGCACTAAACGAACCATTCACCTACATGGCTGAAAGCGATGTTGAGATTGGCGATGTGGTAAAGGTTGAGCTTGGTAAAAAAAAGATCTGGGGAGTAGTCTTAAGTTGTAAATCGTTAGTCGTAAGTGAATTCAAAATTAAAAAAATTCTGGAGAAAAATTCGCGGCTAAAACTGACACAAAATCATTTGAAATTCATTGAAACCATAGCGTCATACAACCTTGCCAATCATGGTTTAGTGCTGCGCGCCTTTATCGGAATTTTAAATTCCGACCGCGTAAAAAAAATAAGCGAAACAACCGGCACAAAACAACAAATCGAAATTGAAAAATTTTCCTTAAAAAAGCTTTCACCAATCCAACAAAAAATTTTTGATGAGCTGAAAAATGACGAAAAAAATGTCAGCCTGATCGACGGTGTCACCGGTTCAGGAAAAACCGAAATCTATTTTGCACTAATATCAAAAATCCTGGAACAATCAACGAAGCACGAAGCACGAAGCACGAAGCACGAAACCCAAACCCTCATCCTCCTTCCCGAAATCTCCCTAACCAGCCAACTAACGCTACGCTTTGAAGAACAATTTGGCTTCAAACCAGCTTTGTGGCATTCAAAAATTTCCAAAAAAGAAAAACGTGAAATTTTTTATGGCGTAGTTGATGGGTCAGTTAGAGTCTTGATTGGCGCACGTTCAGCTCTGCTTCTGCCTTTCAAAAATCTGCAAATGATTGTGGTTGATGAAGAGCATGATTCTTCATTCAAGCAGGAAGATGTTTTTAATTTTCATGCGCGCGACATGGCAATTATCAGAGGAAAAATTGAAAATTTTCCGGTGATTTTATGTTCAGCAACACCAGCGCTTGAAACCTACAACAATGCGATTTCTGGCAAATATCGCCATTTTATTCTTGAACAGAAATTCGGTGACAAAAATGACATTGAACTGGTTGATCTGCGCCAGGAAAAATTGGAAAAAGAACAATTTTTATCACAAAAATTGCATGAAGAAATTACCCAAAATTTAGCAGAAAAAAAACAGATTCTACTTTTTGTAAATCGCCGTGGATACGCGCCGGTCACACTCTGCAAAACATGCGGGAAAAAATATGAATGTCAGGATTGCGATTTTCATCTGGTTTTGCACAAGGCAAAAAACAAACTAATCTGCCATCATTGCGGACATCTAGAAAAGCTTGCAACACAATGCAAATTCTGCGGTGAAAAAGATTCATTGATTTCACTTGGAATCGGCGTTGAAAAAATTGAAGAGGAAGTAAAAAACTTTTTTCCCGAAGCTAGGTGCGAGCTACTCACATCAGATAATATCAACAATTTCACCGCCGTCGAAAAGATGGTAAAAAAAATCATCAACGGTGAAATTGATATCATCATCGGCACGCAAATAATTGCCAAAGGCCATGATTTTCCAAACCTGTCTCTAGTTGGAATCATTGACGCCGATTCCATGCTTTATTCTTCAGAATTACGGGCTTTGGAAAAAGCATATCAAATGTTAACGCAGGTAATGGGACGCGCAGGCAGACGCAAGAAAGGCAAGGTTCTGATTCAAACTTACAATTCACAAAATCTGGTTTTTGAAAAAATCATTTCGGATAACAAAAAGGATTTTTACGATTTTGAGTTGAAGCATCGCAAAGCTTTAAATTTCCCACCTTTTTCAAAATGGGCGCGTTTTGAAATCAGTTCTTTTTTTGAAAATGATGCCAAAAATTTTGCCAAAAAATTAATCAGTCATTTTCCGGCTGATAATAAAATAGAACTTTTTGGGCCAGCTCCAGCAGCGGTTCAACGCCTGAAAAATCGTCATCATTTTTTGGTCAATCTTAAAACACAAAAAAATGTCAATTTGCAGAAACTCATCCTGGACATCATGCAAAACCTTGAAATTCCAAAAAAACTGCGTGTAAGAATTGACATTGATCCAATCTAGGACTTACGCAAAACCTATCTTTTGCGTAAGTCCTACAATCAACCCCAATAACGCTTAAGGAATTATGGCTTAAGTCTACAAACTCTAAGTAAAACCAATAAACTCCACCACACTGTCACCCCGCACTTGTTGCGGGGTCCATTTGGTCGCAACCAATAAAATCAAGTCTTTGACGAGATGGACCCCGCAACAAGTGCGGGGTGACAGTGTGATGAGATTTGTGATTTAGCTTAGAGTCTGTAAATTTGAATCTGGGTTTCTTAAACGTTATTGGGGTTACAATCAATTAACTTGTATGAAAAAAATTCTTTTCGTTCTTGCGATTTTTGTTCTGACAAATGCTCAGGCTCAAAATAATTTTGGCAATGCCATGCAAAAAATCGTTAGTGGCAATGGCCCCGTAACCAAGGCAGAATATGATCAGTTTTGGCAACAGCTTGGCATGAATAAACCTGAGGACAGAAAGATGATCGTAGATGTCATGCGCAAAAGTTTTCTTCTGACGCAGGAATATCAAAAAGAAATTTGGCTCTGTGCTGAAAAAGCCTGGCTTCTGCGCTCAATCCCAAAATGCGAAATGGCAGAAATAAAATTCAAACTCATCGCCGCCGATATGGAAAAAACCGGACAACATGATGCTCTAAAACAGATGAAAGACAGTTCCACCCGCTTGCTTAAAGCGGCATCCAAAAGAGAAGATTTCAAAATCAAAGAGGATGCTGCGCCACTGCCACTCACAATTGCAACCATGAAGGAAACCAGAGAAAATATCGAAAGAACACTGAACCGTTTTGAACAGGTTTTGCGAGCGGAATATAAGGAAAAATAACGCGCTTCATGTGGCGATAGGAAGCACATCAATAGTTTTAAAAATCAGTAATCAAAGAAGCTTTAAATGCGCGTGGTGAGCCAGGGAGGATGTTGGTTGCGTTATGCGCAGTTTGGGCATAGCCACGATCAAAGATGTTTTCGACATTGAGTTGCAGGCGATATGAAGGGTTGATTTTGTAGTAAAGAGCGCCGTCAAAACGAGTGAAGCCTTTCAATCGAACTGAATTATTGGCATCGGCAAATTGATCAGATTGGCTGATCGCTCCTACAGCAGCGGCAAAGCAGGAATCGAAATCATATTTATTCCACAAGGCAAATGTGTTATGCGGCACTAAAGCGATTTTGCTGCCCTTGGCATAGTTTTTTGTAGCAGTGGTAATAACGGCATCCTGAAAAGCATAGCTTGCAATTATTTGCCACTGATCAGTGATTTTTCCGGTTGCGGCAAGCTCAACGCCTCTGCTGCGCGATTCACCGGTTAAAACCAGATAGCCGGAACCGCTTGGATCGCTGGCAGGGCTGTTGCTACGATCAAGCTGGAAAAGAGCTGCGGAAAGGTTGAGTTTTGGGTTCACATCCCACTTTGCACCAACTTCATAATTCTGTATTTTTTCCGGTTTCAGAATTGCGGTTGTCACGCTTAAACTATCAAACTGATCGCCAGAGCTTGGCAAATAAGTGACGCCGTAGCTTCCATAAAGCGAAACAGATTTTTCCGGCTTAATCACCAAGCCGGCACGAGGTGAAAGCATGGTGTCGATACGCTCAAAATCTGTATTATTTTTTCTGTCTTTGAGCTGAATTTCAAAACGATCCAAACGAAGTCCGGCAGTTAATTGCAGATATTCATTGATGTCGGCCTGATCCTGAATATAGCCGGCAAAAACGCGAACATCAGATTTGTTGTTGTCGGCAATTGAGTTGTAAGCAACGGAAGTATAAGTGATCGGATTGCTCAATGAAACAGTGCTGCTGCCAAGAGTACCATTGGTTTTAACTTTCGTAGAATTTTGCGAAGTAATTTCAGCTCCAAGCAAGGCTTTGTGCTTGACTGAACCGGTTTCAAATTTTTTGGTGATATCAGTTTGATTGGTAAAATTATCGCGCTCCTGCTTGGCATTATAGGCACTCAAATTCAGGTTATTGCCGCTGATAGTACCGGGCACAATGTTTTGATAAAATTTATGGTTTTTGGTGTAACGGGTAAGGTTTTTAAGCTGCAATGTTGAATCAAAATCATGAGTTAAAATGCCGTAGAAAGAATTGATTTTGGTGTTGGCCTTATTCTGATCTGGATTGCCAAAGAAGGTTGAGTAGTTGGTTTTGTAAGGCGCACCATTTTGCGAAGGAATACCGCGATCAGTCAAACGATCATCATCAAAATGTTCATAACCGAGCTGCAATTCTGTATCTTCGCCAAGGCTGACATTTGCGGTTGGGTTAAAACCGTAGCGCTCAAATTCGACATATCTGCGATAGGAGTTGGATTTCTGATACATGGCATTTAAGCGCAGCGCAAATTTCTCATTAACCTTATCGCCGATATCAGCTTCCGCTCTTCTGTTTTCAAAAGAACCGCCGGAAAGAACGAGTCTGCGTTTTTGCGTGCCATCGGCAAATTTTGAAACGCGATTGATAACACCGCCAGGACTGCCGCGGCCGAAAGCCATGGCATTTGGTCCTTTCAAAAATTCGATGCGGTCAGTGTTGTAAAAATCGCGGATATATTCGGCATCGTCTCTTGCACCATCGATGAAGAAATTGGAAGTGGTACCGTTAGAACCATTGGTCATGCCCCTGATTGTCACCTGATCGCGATGACCTTCGCCCATCTGTACATTGACGCCTGGAACATAGCGCGCGGCTTCTTCCATTTTGGTGATGTTTTGATCGCGGATCTGATCTTGTGTTACCACTGAAACTGATTGTGGAATGTCAAGCAAAGGAGTGTCGGTGCGGGTTGAACTGCGGCTTGATTCTGTTTTATAACCATCATTTTTTCCTTCCGCATCAGCAATAACTGTCACCTGTGGCAAAGTTTTGGTTGAAGAAGATTTTTGCTGCGCATTGGCATTAGCGGAGAGAATCAGAGTAAGAGCTGTGGAAGCTATAAGACTGCGACGAAGAGCGATAATAAACATGATTAATAAAGTTTAAATTTTGTGCTTCGTGCCTCGTGCATCGTGCTTCGGAACCCACGAAGCACGATGCACGAGGCACGAAGCACGTTAATTATTAGGCTCGGTTATGAAACCGATGTTAGTTAAACCCATTTTCTGCACCGCTGCCAGAACATGGCTGACTTTGCTGTAAGCCACATCGGCATCGGCGCGCAAATGAATATGCTGTTTGGGATTGTTTTTGGCGATGGCGCTTAATTCATTTGAGAGCTCATCAAATGAGATGGCGCGGTCATTGATGAAATATTGCCCGTCTTTGTTTATCGAAATTGCCACGATTTTTTCTTCGGTAATTTCCGATGCCGCTTCTTGCGGCAAATTGAGATTGATTGCCGAATTTATGACCGGCGCCGTAACCAAAAAAATCACCAGCAAAACCAACATGACATCAACAAGAGGCGTCATGTTAATTTCCGAAAGAGGAGCCTGTAATTCTTCGCGTTCAAACTGCGTTTGCATTGGAGATGTAAACTGTTAATTGCTCGGCGATATGGCGTAAATTTTGCACCAAAAGACGATTGAGACGGATAAAACTGTTATAAGCCAAAACGGCTGGAATCGCAGCAAAAAGGCCGATTGCTGTTGCAACCAAAGCTTCACCCATCGGACCGGCGACAACCGATAATCCGGCATTGCCCTGAATAGCGATGCTTGCTAGCGCGTTGTAAATTCCCCAAACCGTTCCAAACAATCCGATGAAAGGCGCGGAAGAGCCAATTGAAGCAAGAATTGTCAAACCGCGATCAAGCCAGAAGCGGATTTCATCCAATGTTTGCAAAAGATGCATGGTAAGGATTTCTTTTTTTGCTTCGTGGCTTTGATAATTTGGCAAAATCGCCTGCAAATTTTTCACCTCATCAAGCAGAAATTTAACACAACCATTAGCTTTTTCAGATTTGTAATGGGTAGGCCAATCCTTGATTTTGGCATGTTTATCGGCGAAATCTTTGTAAAAGCGATATTCCCGTTTCAAATTCATTCCCTTCCAGAAAATGATATACCAACTGGCGAAGGACATGGCTATCAGCAGCAGAAAAACTGCCGACAAAACGAAACTGCCTTGTAAGAAAGCGTGCAAAAAATCCATAATTTAGATGATTTTGAATTCGACGGGAACAATCACATTTGCTTCAACAGCCTGCCCCGAACGTTTTGCCGGAATAAAGCGCCATTGCTTCACTGCATCAAGAGCGGCAAAATCAAGAGATGAGTGACCGCTGGAACGGGAAATTTCAACATTTGCCGGAGTGCCATCAATCTTAACCACAACATTAAGCAGAACTTTACCCTGCATCCCATTTTGTTTGGCAAGAGTTGGATAAAGAGGCGCAGGATTGTTTAAATAATCGGCATCGAAAACCGGTTCAGATTCAGCGCTGCGTGTGGCAATAGCATTTGGATCAACGCGGCCGGAAGTTTCTTTTCCGGCGATTGATTGTTTTTCACCTTCATTTTGATTTTGTTGTAAAGATTTTAGAGAATTTTTCTTTTCAATATTGAGAACAAATTCCTTGCGAGAAAAATTATCGCTGCGACTATTTTGCGCGGAAGGCGCAACAAAACTCACCTGTATTGTCTGCTTATTTAACACCACCGGATCAGACGGCAATAAAGACGCCAGAACAATTCCAGCATGCACAATAAAAGCCGCAGAAAGTGCAAAAAGATGTGAAATTTTGTGGCTTGTAAAATTCAGTTTCATGACAAGTTTTTCGAAGAAATTCAAAAAGTGAGCATGAAAATTATTCTCATAAAAAATGAGAGTCAATATCAAAGTTAAAAATTTATCAAATTGGCATATTTTGCGGCCATGTCGCAAATCGGTTGTTATCAAAAATATTGTGTCTCTAAAAATAGATCCTGAAACAAGTTCAGGATGACATGTTTTGGAACAATCTTTCCCTAATTGTCATCCTGAACTTGTTTCAGGATCTGTTTTTTCTGGACACAAAATTTTAAGAACCTGTTCAAAATCTCTACCTGCGATGAGCCAGGATTTGCGGATTTGGCGGATTTGGCATACGAGTTTGGCGTGTTTGATGTTTTTTTACGGAAGAGTGGCCGAGTGGTCGAAGGCGCGCGCCTGGAAAGTGCGTATAGGGGCCAAAACCTCTATCAAGGGTTCGAATCCCTTCTCTTCCGCCATACCTAGCCGAGCCTACAACCATAAGGTCCCGAATTGGCGTTCTAAACCGGAATAAAAATCATCACGCGTAATCCTCCCAGAGGTGATTCGGAAAGTTTGATGTGTCCGCCGTGGGAGGTGATGGCATCAAGGGCGATTGCGAGGCCGAGGCCGGAACCGCCGGAAGTGGGTTTTTTATCGAGATTGCGCGAATTATCGATGCGATAAAATGGCTTGAAGACGTTGTTGCGTTCGGAGGCGGGGATTCCTGGGCCATCATCATTGATGGTGATGATCAGATTTTCGTCAGAAATAGTTGCGGTGAGATTTACGGTTTTTCCATAGTTGAAGGCATTATCTATCAGATTCATCAAAGCACGTTTGAGCGCCAGTTTTTTGATCAGGATTTCTTTATTGTCATCTAGATCAATAAAATCACCGATTTGGCGATTCATCTTGGCGTAGTAGTTTATGAATTGTTCGTGCAGGAATTTTTTGATTTTGACCAGATGGAATTTTTCCTTGTCGTCAGCGCGGGCGAAATCGAGATATTCATTGACCAGTTTTTCCATGTCGCTGATGTCATTTTGCAATTCTGTTTTCTCCGTTAAATCTGGCATCATCGCAAGCTGAAGTTTCATGCGTGTAAGCGGTGTTCGCAAATCATGAGACACGGCAGAAAGCATATCAGTGCGTTGCATGATTTGGCGCATCACCCTTTCTTTCATTTTGATAAAAGAAATGGTCAGCGATCTGATTTCTTCCGCGCCGGCCGGTTTCAGATTTGGCGCATCTTGACCACGTCCAAATTTTTCTGCCGCTTCACTTAAGTTGCGGATGAAGCGGATCTGATTGCGGAAAAACATTATTGAGACAAGCGAGGTGATGAAGACGGTTAGAATCATCCAGAAGGTGAAAACATAAGAGCTAGAGCTGGTGATTTTTTTGCGTGGCACGTCAAATGACAATATGCCCTGTTTGGTTTGAACCTTGACGATGATGAGATCGTCATTGTCGCGATGTTCGTAAATTTCGTAAGGTTTAAGATCGTGGCTTGCTAATTCTGATTTGAAGCGATTGTAAGGGTCGATCAGCGGATTGATGAGTTGGTAAAGTTTATTTTTTTGCCAGGCGGAATCGGCGATTTTTTTTCTTTTGAGACGGCGATTTTCTTCCAGAGAAAAATTCAGACCTGTATCGGATGAAAGTTCGCGCAGCAATTTTTCATATCCCGTCTTGCCAACGGATTTTTTAACAAAAACCATTTCGGCAACCACGCTTCGCGCCATGTGTTTGCTGATGACATCAAGATGTGTGTAATAAAAAACATAAATCGAAACCATCTGCACGACTAACGCTGAAGAAACGATGATAAGCAGAAATCTGCCGTAAAGCGAGCGCGGAAGGAGTTTTTTCAATCTTTGCATTTTAGACACGCATTTGCATTTTGATCTGTACTTTTTGATTTTGCTTTTATGACTACCAAAATTTCCGCCAAAAATATCAATTTGTTCTACGGCCAAAAACAAGCCCTATTTGATATTAATCTTGATTTCAAAGAGCATAGCACAACCGCTTTAATTGGTCCTTCCGGATGCGGAAAATCATCTTTTTTGCGCTGCATTAACCGCATGAATGATACTATTTCCGGTTGCTCAATTAATGGAGAAATCAGGCTTGATGGGCAGGATATTTATAGCCGCGATCTTGATTTGGTATTGCTTCGTGCCTCGGTTGGTATGGTGTTTCAGAAACCAAATCCTTTTCCAAAATCAATTTATGAAAATGTTGCTTATGGTCCGCGCATTCACGGCCTGTTTAACAGCAAATCTGATCTTGACGAAATTGTTGAAAAAAGTCTGACGCGCGCTGGTTTGTGGGGTGAAGTTAAAGATCGTCTGAATGATCAGGCCACCGGACTTTCCGGTGGACAGCAACAACGTCTTTGCATCGCAAGAACCATTGCCATTGAGCCGGAAGTGATTTTGATGGATGAGCCATGCTCGGCACTTGATCCAATTGCAACTGCCAAGATCGAAGAATTGATTGATGAACTATCACAAAACTTCACCATCATCATCGTCACTCATTCAATGCAACAGGCGGCACGTATTTCCAGCATGACCGCTTTTTTTAATATGGGAAAAGTGATTGAGTATGATATCACCGACAAAATTTTTACAAATCCAACCAATCAGCAAACGCAGGATTATATCACCGGTAGATTTGGGTAATGTAACCCCAAATCACTCTACTCTTTCTAGAGCCTGTCTTAAAACCCAACGTGTCTCGATTTTCCATAAATTTTGAGCGACTTTTTGGCAAAATTTTGCCGCTGTATTCAACATACTGCAAAAAATTTTGCCAAAAAACGAGCCAAAATTTATGGAAAAGCGAGGCGCGGTGGGTTTTAAGACAGGCTCTAGGTCATTTACCCCTCACAAAAAAATACCCCTCACAAATTATTTACCCCTCACAAATTATTTACCCCTCACCCCAACCCTCTCCCACAAGGGGAGAGGGAGTTGCACCGAATTCGGATTAACTCCCTCTCCCCTTGTGGGAGAGGGTTGGGGTGAGGGGTAATACTTAAACGCCAAAAAGTTGTTGGGATTTGAGATTGAGATCTCCAAATTCATTTTGACAAAATCTCTTGAACTGGATTAACGCCAAGCAATGGCGCGATGTTTTTAATTACCCTTCCCGCCACAGGCGCTGCAACCATTCCGCCGGTGTTAAAAGTGTAGTTTGGACGATCAAAAACTACATAAACCAGATAGCGCGGATTTGAAATTGGAAAAACTGCCACAAAGGAAGCCATGGTTTGTTTGGTGTTATATCTGCCAAGTTCAGCGCGCTCAGCGGTGCCGGTTTTGCCTCCAACATCATAACCGGCAATATTGGAATTTTTTCCCGTGCCTTCTTCCACAACTTTTCGCATCATTAAGCGCATTATTGCCGATGTTGATTCCTTGATCACGCGCGCGCCATCCGGCTTATTTTCCAATTTTAAAAAAGATGGATTGTAAAAAATCCCACCATTGACAATTGATGATGTGGCAGCCGCAAGATGCAGCGGTGTGATCGCAATTCCATGCCCGTAGGCAATAGTGTAAAGATTTATTTCGCGCCAGATTTTTGGATAAATCGGACGTCCGAGCCCGGGAAATTTTGCATCCAGTTTTTTCAACAAACCCATCTTCACCAAAAAATCTTTTTGATTCGTAATTCCGATTTTATCGGCAATTTTTACAGTTCCGATGTTGGAGGAATAGGCAAAAATTTCAGCAATTGTCATTTCATCTTTCACCGGATGATCGTCGGTAATGGTGAAACGCCCATATTTTATCGGATCGCGCACATTGTAAACATCATCCATTTTGACCAAATTTTTTTCAAAGGCCAAGCTATTGGTAAAAATTTTCATCACCGAACCAAATTCATAAACACCGTTGGTTGCGCGGTTAAAACGCTGATTGGCTTCAGCATTACTCTGCAGATTCGGATCAAAATCAGGAAGAGAAGAAATGGCCAAAATCTCACCACTATTAACATCCATCACTACTCCGGCGGCAGAATAAGCGCGAAATTCCTCTACGGCATTTTGCAGCTCATCATGCAAAATATCCTGCACACGCACATCCATGGCCAAATGCAAATCTTCACCATTCACAAGGGCGTGATCATATTGCATCTCAATGCCGGCAAGCCCTTTGCGGTCAAGATCGACATAGCCGACATAATGTCCGACAATTGATTTTTGTGGGTAAACGCGAATGCGATCATCCTCAAAAACCAATCCGGCCATTTTCAGATTTTGCACTTGCAAAACCTGTAATGGCGCAAGATTGCGCCTGATTAAAATCCATTGTTTGCCATAACTGCCATCAGAAATTTTTCTTAAAACTTCATTGAAAGAAAGATCGGGAAAAATCTCGGCAATTCCGCGCGCCAAGCCCTGTTTATCTTTCACCAGAATTGAGCTAACATAAAGCGATTTGGTTTTGAGATCGGTTGCAACCAGAACATCGTTGCGATCAAAAATATTGGCGCGCTTGGCTGATTTGCGCAGATCGTAAATCGAACTGATTCTGACTTTATCACCCATGGTCACAACAAAAACCATACGCAAAATAATCAGCAGAAAGATGGCAAGGATGCAGAAATAAATGAAAGCTAAACGTGACTTTGGGAGATCGATAGACACCACTAAATTTTTGATTGTATGCAATTTATTCGTGCTTCGTGCATCGTGCATCGTGCTTCGGTAGTTTTAAACCACGATGCACGAGAAAGACATAAATTCAAGAACTGAGAACAATTAAATTTTCACTTCATCAACCAGTTTTTTTACCGCTTCAACTGATCTGTTAAACATCGTCAATTCTTGCGCGTTCAATTTTATCTCAACAATTTTTTCCACGCCATTTTTGCCGATAATCGCGGGAACGCCGATGTAAAAGCCTTTGACGCCATATTCGCCATTTAGGCACGCTGCCACCGGCAACACTTTTCTTTTGTCGAAAAGATAGCTTTCAGCCATAAGAATTGCTGAAGAAGCGGGAGCATAAAAGGCTGAACCAGTGCCTAAAAGTTTAACGATTTCAGCGCCACCATCGCGAGTGCGCTGCACAATTTCGTCGATTTTTGTTTTTGTGGTCCAACCCATTTCGATCAAATCGGGAACCGGAATTCCGGCAACGGAGGAATAGCGAATCAACGGCACCATCGTATCACCATGACCACCGAGAACACAGGCATTTACGTCCTCAACCGAAACCTTAAATTCGCGCGCCAAAAAAAGCGACATGCGTGAAGAATCAAGCACGCCAGCCATCCCAACCACTTTATGTGAAGGCAGGCCGGAAACTTTTTGCATGACATAAACCATGGCATCAAGCGGATTGGTGATAACGATCACAAAAGCATTTGGCGCGTGCTGTCTAATTCCTTCGGCAACTGATTTGATGATGCCGGCGTTGGTAGCAAGCAAATCATCGCGGCTCATGCCTGGCTTTCTGGCAATGCCGGCGGTAACGATGATTACATCACTTTCAGCGATGTCGGCATAATTGCTGGCGCCAACCAAACTCGCATCAAAATCTTCAACAACAGATGATTGTTCAATGTCCAAAGCCTTGCCTTTGGCAACATTTTCCATGACATCAAACATCACCACATCGCCAAGATTTTTCAAACCGGCCAAATGTGCCAAAGTGCCGCCAATATTGCCTGCACCGATGAGGGAGATTTTGTTTCTTTTTTTCATAAATTTGGAAGTTGTTGAATTATTGCAGAAAAAATTTCTTCCACCGATTTTGTGCCATCGATGATCCTGATGCGTGGATTCTTTTTAGCCAGATTCAAAAATCCATTGCGAACTTTTTGATGAAAATTTTTATCGAGCTTTTCGTAGCGATTATTGGATGACCTGCCCTCAATGCGCTTAAATGCGATATCTAGCGGCACATCGATAAGAAAAGTTAGGTCCGGTGCAAAATCGCCGAGAGTAATTTTTTTAACTTGTTCGATTAGAAAAAAATCAACACCAAAGCCACTGCCTTGATAGGCAAAAGTTGAATCAAAAAAACGATCAGAAATAACAATTTTTTTGTCGTGAAGTGCCGGCTTTATTAGCTTCTCAACATGTTCAAGACGCGCAGCAAAATTCAAAAACAATTCGGTTTTCGCCTCTAGTTTGATGATTTTTTCATCAATTAAAATTTCACGGATTTTTTCTCCCACAGCGGTTCCTCCTGGTTCGCGAGTTAAAATTGCAGTAAGTTTTTTTGCCAAAAAAAACTCGTGCAATTTTTTTGCCTGGGTTGATTTTCCGCTTCCTTCAATTCCTTCAAAAGTGATAAACATGAAAAATCCAAAAAATATTTTGATTACGGGAGCAAGTAGCGGAATTGGTTGCGCGCTTGCTGTTGCTTACTCTGCGGCAGATGTAAATTTATTTTGTGTGGCCGAAATGAAAAAAATTTATACGAAACAAAAAAGCTGTGCGAGCAATTAAAAGCAAATGTTTCCTTAGAACCTGTTTTCAAGAACAACCAAAAATTTAGGATTTAAGATTTAGGATTTAGGATTTATGATGTGCTGATATTAACTTATAAAATTTATGCAAAATTCTGGAAAAAATTTTCTAACCTGGATTCTGATTTTTGCCGTCATTCTAACCATTTCAAATATCCTTGGCGGGCCGGAAAATATTGGCAGTAAGCTGGTTTTTTCTGACTTCATGAAAAAAGTTGAGGCCGGTGAAGTAACACAAGTTGAAATCAAAGGTGATGATCTGATTGGAACGCTAAAAGATGGTATCAAATTCTATACCTACCTTCCGAAATATCCGAATCTCGTCGAGAAGCTGCAGGAAAAAGGGGTGATGATCAACGCTGTTCCGCTGATTAGCAAATCAGACAAAATCGTTGCCACAATTCTTGGTTGGCTGCCGTTTATTTTGATGATCTCTTTATGGATTTATTTCGCTCGCGGCGCTTCCGGTATGGGACGCGGCGGAGCATTTGGTTTTGGCAGATCACGTGCGCGTCTTTTGCAGGAAAATAAAAACAAGGTAACTTTTTCCGACGTCGCCGGCATTGACGAAGCCAAGCAGGAACTCACCGAAATCGTAGATTTTTTAAAAGACGCCAAAAAATACACTGAAGTTGGCGCCCGCATCCCACGCGGCTGTCTTTTGATTGGCTCTCCCGGAACAGGCAAAACACTTTTGGCACGTGCAATTGCCGGTGAAGCGGGCGTGCCGTTCTTTTCAATTTCGGGATCTGATTTCGTTGAAATGTTTGTTGGCGTTGGCGCAAGCAGAGTTCGCGACATGTTTGAGCAAGCCAAAAAAGCCGCTCCCTGCATAGTTTTTATTGATGAAATTGACGCGGTTGGACGTCATCGCGGCTCTGGTGTTGGCGGCGGTAACGATGAACGCGAACAAACCCTGAATCAGCTCCTTGTTGAAATGGATGGTTTTTCCGAAAATGAAGGCGTGGTAATTATCGCCGCAACCAATCGTCCCGATGTTTTGGATCGCGCCTTGCTTCGTCCCGGACGCTTTGATCGTCAGGTGACAGTGCCAAATCCTGATATTGTCGGACGTGAGCAGATTCTCACCGTTCATATGAAAAAAATTGCCGCCGCCGCCGATATTAATCTCAAAACTGTCGCACGCGGAACTCCCGGCTTCGCCGGCGCTGATCTTGCCAATTTAATCAACGAAGCAGCTTTGATGGCAGCACGCGTCGGGCAAAAAATGGTGACGATGAAAAACATCGAAGAAGCCAAAGACAAAATCATGATGGGCGTAGAAAGAAAAACCATGGTGATGCAAAAGGCTGAAAAAGAGCTCACCGCCTATCACGAAGCCGGACATGCCATCACTGCGCTTAATTGCGCAAATTCCGATCCGATTCACAAAGCAACCATCATCCCGCGCGGACGCGCTTTGGGTTTGGTTATGCGCCTGCCGGAAAATGACCGTTTTTCCATCACGCGCGCCAAATTGCTGGATGATTTGGTTGTCGCCTTTGGTGGCCGTGCCGCGGAAGAGTTGGTTTTCGGCTATGAGAAAGTAACAACCGGCGCCGCATCCGATATCGAACAGGCCACCAACATGGCACGCAGCATGGTAACCAGATGGGGTTTAAGCGACAAAATCGGAGCGGTTGATTATAGCGAAGATGAAGGCACGAGATTTTATGCCGCCAACAAGCCTTATTCCGAAGAAACCGGCAAAATCATTGACGAGGAAGTTAAGCGCATAGTTGATGAAGCTCTAAAGAAGGCCAAAGAAATTCTAACGCAAAAAAGACCAGATTTGGAAAATCTGGCCAAATCTTTGCTTGAATATGAAACTTTGAGCGGCGATGAAATCAAAGATCTGCTTGCCGGAAAAGAAATCAGAAAAGCCTCATCTCAAACCACATCGGCAGCAAGTTCAGCGGTAAACGGATTCATTCCGCATGTTAGTGATTGAAAATAAGTGGTCGTTTTTTAGAACCTATCTAAAATCTTTCTAAATTTTTCAGCCATGCAATTTGAAGTCGCAAAGCAGATTTTGCTAAAAGCTATCGCCAATGTTAACGGTGCGGTGGAGAAGAAAAATACCATTCCGGTTTTGCAAAATATCAAGATTGAGGCAAAAAATGATAAGGTCATCCTGTCGGCAACAGACATGGATATTCTGGTCACCTCGTCTTTTGAAGCCGATATGAAAAATGGCGGCGCCACAACTGTTCCTGCACAGATGTTTTTTGATATTGTGCGCAAAATTCCTGATGGCGCAATCATGATCAAACAGGAAAAATCTTCGCTACTGCAAATCAAGGCCGGCAAATCGAAATACAATTTGCCATGCATTGACGCTTCCGAATTTCCAAATTTGTCCGAAGGAGAGCTTGGCGAAGAAATCGAAATCGAAACAGAAAAACTAACAACCATGTTTGACAAAACTCGCTTCGCCATTTCTAACGATGAAACGCGCTATTATCTTGGTGGCCTTTATCTTCAGGCCATAAAAAAAGATACCGACTTCGAGCTCAGAACTGTTGCAACTGACGGACATAGGCTTGCTCTTTCTTTAACTCCTATAATTTTAAAAACCGCTTTTGGAGTGATTATTCCAAAAAAATCGGTTGCTGAAATCAGAAGAATTATTGATGGATCACAAATCGTTAAAATTGCGGTTTCGCGCGTCAAAATCAAAATTATTTCCGATCAAACTACGATTGTTTCCAAGCTAATTGACGGCGAATTTCCCGATTACGACAAGGTTCTGCCAAAAAATAATAATCATATCGCCGTCATTAACAGGAGGGAATTTTTTGATTGTGTTGACCGCGTTTCCACTGTTGCCACCGATAAACACAAATCGCTGAAACTAATCATCGAAAATGGCAAAATGAATCTGCAAGTGGAAACCAATGATGGTTCTTTTGCTTACGAGGAGATGGATCTGAATTACACAGGCGAACGCATTGAAACCGGATTTAACTCACGCTACCTTCTCGATATCATCGGACAAATCGACAATGATGAATTGCTGATGCGTTTTAAAGATAGCTCTTCTCCCGCCTTGATTGAAGCAAAAGATATGAACTCGGTGTTTGTTATTATGCCTGTCAGAGTTTAATGATTCGGATTTCAAAACTTCTTCTCTCCAACTTCCGCAATTTTTCTGCAAAAAAATTTGAATTTTTTCCTGCCAATCTTTTAGTTGGAGCAAATGGAGTTGGGAAAACCAATATTCTTGAAAGTCTTACATTGCTTGGACGCAACTCATCTTTGCGCAATAGTGATTTTGAAGAAATGATCAAGGATGATGAAAAAAGCTTTGCTGTTTTTAGCGAAATTTCCGGACATGAATTCATCGAAAAAACTGGTTTTTCTTTTGATCTTGCAAGCAGGAAAAAAAATTTTCATATCAATGACGAGGCATTAAATTCAAAGCGTCAAAGCGATATTAAAAACTACCTTGTCAATTTTGTTTTCCTCACTCCACAAATCGAGCAACTCTTTGTTTTAGGAAAATCAGAGCGTCGTGACTATTTGGATAAAATCGTTTCTGACATTGATTTTGAACATCCCTCACGCATCAATTCTTATCAAAAATTACTAAAAGAAAGATTGCTGGTTTTAAGGAAGGAATTTTCCCCCCTATTTAGGGGGGAGGTTGGCGCGTTTGCGGCAAAGCCGCAAGTTGCGCAACAAGGGGGGTGCATAAAACAATGGCTTGATGCCGTTGAAAACCAAATTGTTGAATATGGTGTAGCTATCGCGTCAGCACGGCTTGAGGCCATAAATTTTTTTAACAAAGCGATATCATCTTTTTCATCAAACTTTCCTAAAACCGAATTGAGAGTTATTGGCGAAATTGAGCAAAAGCTTGAAAATCAAAGCGCGGTTCAACTTGAAGAAGATTATAAAAACAAACTTGAAGAAAATCGTGAAACCGACAGGCAGAATTTTAAAACAAATTTCGGCGTGCATCGTTGCGATTTTGATGCCATTTTTTCCAACAAAAAAATGTCCGCATTACATTCCTCAACCGGCGAACAGAAGGCAATAATGATCTCGATTACTCTGGCACGTGCAAAAATTTCCTCTTCCTACAAAAACCAACCAACAATCCTGATTTTTGACGAGGCAATTTCACATCTTGATGAAGGACGGAAAAATGATTTGTTTGAAGAGATTTTCTCTTTACCAATGCAATCGTTTTTCAGCGCAACCAGCACTGATTTGATTCCACAGCAATTCGTAAACAAGATGACAATAACTGCTCTGTGAACTTTATTCAGCAGAACTTCTGCCGGTAGAATTTTGAGTGATTGCTGAAAGTTTTCTGAAACGCACGATGCGATCAGAATCTCTGTCGATAAAGACCGGTTCATTTTTGTGGAAAACCAGATCGCCGGAATTGAATCTTTTGATCAGCAACACATCCATTTTTTTGTTATTTGACAAAAGAACGGTATGATTGTTTTGCACGCCACTTAGCACCATCTCTTGCGAGTGATACATTCCGGTAGTGTAAGACACGATGGAAATTGCACAAAATATGATGGCAAATTCAATAATGGAACGTCTGTGGAAAGACATTATACACCACATCAAAAAGCCGGTGATTATCGATGGGAAGAAGAATAGCGACAGGTTATTGATCAGATAGGCAAACACCATGTCTGAATTGTAAGGACCTTGATAAAGAGCAAGGATCATCAGCAAAAACAAAGCTGCGACCACCGCAACCCCTTTGATTTTATACTTCATCGACAAATCACCATCATGATAGGCGGTGCTGTATTTTTTTTCAGAAGGCAATAATTCGCGATCATAGGCCACCGCATAAATTATGCCGATGATGACCAGTATTTCGATATCAAGAAGTTCAAAAATATTCATGTTAATGTCGCTCACATTAATACCGAGAGCGCGAAAAAAACCGAGATAATAACAAACCGATGTCAACACCGAAAGCACTGCCACGCCCAATATGATATCAATAAATTTTTTGCCTAAAATTCTTTGGATGTTTTCGAGAGTGGTTGAGACTGTTTGAGGAAACATAGAAGACTCCTAAATTTTTTAAAATGCACTCGAGTTTGAGTTGTATTAATACTCGATAAAAAGAAGTTTTTTGTTAACAAGTGCAAATTTGTAAAAGTTCAAAAATGAAACAGTCAAAAATTTTAGTGGGAGCCAGAGCAATGGAATGAAAAAAAATTTTTTACTTCTCGCATTATTTTCGCTGATTTTTGCAAATGATCCTGCTTTCGCCAAACGTAAACAAAAACAGATCAAAATCAGAGAAATAGCGATTCCATACGAGTATATTTTGCAATCGCAACTGTCGCAAAGCGAGTGTGAAAAAATGGTTGATATCGAATGTTTCCGGCGTGATCACATGCGCGATCAGCCATATTATCATCAAAGCGGAATTGTGCTTTTCCACGATAAAATTTTTGCCACGCAGTTTTTTGAAAATCGTGAGAAGTCAAAAAACATGCTGCTTCTCAAGGTAAATGATGGTTCTTACAAATTAACAACCGACAACGGAAATTTGATTTCTTTCAATATAAAAAATGGTACAGTTTCCGATTTACAATTGATTAGAGGAGATTTGACAAAAGAAAAAAAACTGGAATCAAAATGCGATCTTGCAGAAGCAGTTTATGGTTTTTATCAAGCCTATGACAAATCCGGAATCATTGAAAAATCAGTGTTATTCCGCGATAAATATGATTTTAGCGGCTTGAAAGAAATCATATTTTTTGTTGAAAAATCAAAACAGGAGGAAGTATTAGCACTGCTGCGCAACAACCTGCGAAATCTCGATGCCATTAAAAATTTGCGAATCTGTAAAATTGCCAATGAAGAAAATTATTTTCTCCGGCATTTTTCCGCCGATGAATGCGAAAAAAATCGTGATGACGCAACAGCGGCGGAATGTGATAAATACAGCGCTTGCGAAGATTTTTTAGTGATTAAAAATTGTGAGGTGGTGTTGTTGAAAGATGCGATGAATTAATTTAGAATTTAAGATTTAGGATTTAGGATTTAGAACTTAGTTAAGTTCATCAAATCCTAAATCCTAAATGGGACTGTCGCAAATCCCCGTTTCTCACCATTTTCAAACTCGACGAGCCCTTGTAAATCAAGGGTTCAGATTTTTCAGAAAGTTGATTTGCGACATGGCCTAAATACAAAAACTATGCCAATCGAAATTTTTATGCCGGCTCTTTCGCCAACAATGAAGGAGGGCAATCTTGCCAAATGGGTAAAAAAGGAAGGTGATAAAATCAAAGCCGGGGAAGTGATTGCTGAAATTGAAACCGATAAGGCAACCATGGAAGTTGAAGCAGTTGATGAAGGAATTCTTGGAAAAATTCTGATCGCGGAAGGAACAGAAAATGTCGCAATAAATTCCTGCATCGCACTGATTTTGGAAGAAGGTGAAGATAAAAAATCTCTCGAAAATTACGCACCAAAAATCATCACACCAGTCACAGCCAAAGAAGAAAAAAAGATCCCAAAACAAGTTCAGGATAACAACCCACTTACCACTGATAATAAAATCAAATCCTCCCCTCTCGCCAAACGAATTGCCAAAGAAGAAGGAATTTCTTTAGCTGGAATTTCTGGATCCGGACCACATGGTCGCATCATCAAAGATGATATCCTGGAATTTGCCAAAAGCGCTGGGAGTAAAACCGGCACGGTTCGTCGCAATCCACAAGAATCTTACGCAATAAAAAACAATAACATCCGCAAAATAATCGCCAAAAGATTATTGGAATCAAAACAGACAATCCCGCATTTCTATCTTTCCTGCGAATTCAAAGTGGATAAGCTTTTGGAATTGCGTACGGCATTAAATGAAGCTGCCGAACATGATGAAAATGGCAATCCTGCCTATAAAATTTCAGTCAATGATTTAATCATCAAAGCCACGGCGATGGCGCTAAAAAAAGCGCCACAGGCGAATTCTTCTTGGTCTGATGATGCGGTTTTGATTTACAACAATATCGACATCGCCATGGCTGTTGCAATTGATGGCGGATTGATCACGCCAATCATCAGAAATACCGATCAAAAAACCATTCAGGCCATTTCAAAAGAAACAAAAGAATTAGCCAAAAAAGCTCGCGACGGCAAATTACAACCGGAAGAATTTCAAGGCGGAACTTTTAGCATTTCCAATCTTGGCATGTATGGAATTGATAATTTCACCGCTATCGTAAATCCGCCGCAAAGCTGTATTCTTGCAGTTTCACGCTCGATTGAAAAACCTGTTGTTGAGCATGGTCAAATCAAAATCGCCCATATGATGAATGTCACATTATCCTCTGATCATCGCTTGGTTGATGGCGCGATTGGCGCAGAATTTCTAAAGGCATTACGTCGCTATATCGAACATCCAATTTTGATGTTGATTTAGACACAAACCATTTTTATCTTCCCGCGCACTTCAACGCCCTCTTCCAAAATTTATGATTAAAACAATCGAACTGATCGTCATCATCACCCTGCTTATTTTTGCCTTTTTTGCCGGAGTAAAATATTCCGACTCTGTTAAAAGCCATGCCAGCTGGCTCTTTGAAACCAGAGATGAAGAGGAGGTTGAACTTCCAGATCTTTCCAATGAAAACAATGTCGAAATTATCGCTCCAGGCAATGAGGATACTGAAATCTTCAACGGCAATGGACAAGAAATTCCGATGGATAACATCGAAGCTGATCAAAATTCTCAACCTCAACAACCTCAGGCTATTCCGGCCAATCCAAGATAGTCCCGCCTAAAACCTGTCTCACCATACGCGCCTGAAGTTGTTGTTTCGCCACAAAATACGGTGCACCTGTTTTTCATTTTTGTAATTTCAATTTCTGCGATCATCGGTTCGGCTTCAGCAACTGAATCAGAATCGCAACGCGAAGCTGTTGTTTCTCCGCGCACTAAAAGATTCTACAAATCAAATCGCGCACGCCAATATGTCTCATTCGGCGGCGCTTATTCTTCCGATTACAATTCAAAACAATATCAACTTACTTCGCGCTATCTTCACCAAAGCCGCAATTTCATCAATGAAATGAACTTCGATCATGAAACAGAATATGCCGACACCGACAGTGGTAAAAACAAAAAATATGATGTCAAAAAAACCGAACTTTATGATCTAGCCCTTTCAAGCAAAGCACGCATCAACGACAGCAAAAATTACGGAGTTTTCTACCACCGCTCAATCTATGACGATCTGTCAAAATATTATTACGATACCCGCACCGCTCTTGGTTTGGGACGCATGTTTTTCGGCGAGAAACTGGAATGGGATGTAAGCCTCGGCTATCACGATGTTAAAACTTATGGCAATGATGTTGATGTCATCACCTCATGGCGCGCTAATTTCAGATTGAACAGAAATTTGACATTCATACAGCGCGCCTACTGGTTCTTCGATCATGAAAGCATTGATAATGGGTTTAAAACCAGTTTGGTTTATCGTTTGCGCAACAATTTATCTTTTGAAGTGCGCCACAATTTTGAACAAAGACGTTATGAATCGGATGATAACAAAATGGTTGAAAATTTTGTTAATCGCAGCGTCACTTTAAGTCTGATTTTTGATTTGAATTAACCTCATTGAGTTTTCCCACCTCCGGCATTTTTTCTTCCACAACTTTTGGCACGCGATGTTCATTGCCGTAAAGATCAACAATGATGGTTGTCTCTTCTTCAAATCTGGTTTTTTCTTCAGCAATTCCGCGATGTAATTCCTGTTTTAGATCCTCAATTTCAAACTCTTTTTCCATCTCTTTGAAAGATTTTTTAAGATCAGAATAAAAACTTTTGGCACGATAAAAAACCTTACCAAAAAAATGCGCGATTTCTGGCAAATCAGATGGTTTGATGAAAATCAGGATGGCTATGAGAACAACGATTAATTCTGTAAGAGAAAAACCAAACATTTACACTAACTCCAATAACGTTTAAGAAAATTTGTAATCACTTTACTCTTTCTAAGTCATTTACCCCTCACAAAATATTACCCCTCACCCTAACCCTCTCCCACAAGGGGAGAGGGAGTTAGTCCGAATTCGGTGCTACTCCCTCTCCCCTTGTGGGAGAGGGTTAGGGTGAGGGGTAATATTTTTTTGTGAGGGGTATTTTTTTGTGAGGGAGACAATGTTCTTCAAAGAGTAAGGTTGGGAGCATTTTTCTTAAGCGTTATTGGGGTTAATTTTATCAAAAAAGCGCTAAAAACATGCTAAAATCTGGGGTTAAAAAAGATTCAGGACAGGTTCTAAAAATTTTGGCTGAAGATTTTGAATCAGCTTTTCTTTGATTTTTTGTTTTATGTTCAAATTCATGTTAATTGTTTGTTGAAAAATCTGACTTATTCACAAAGCGAAAAATTTATTAAAATTTTCAACATTTTTTCATCAAAGTTTTTTCTGTTAAAAACTCAATTAAACAGAAAATTTTTATTGTTGATAAGCTTCATAAACCCGCTTTATTACAGTATTGCAGATGTTAATAAAATTGTTGAAAAATTGTAATTAAGAAATTCACAACTCCATTAACTAAATCAAAAATGAATAAAATAATTAATATTTTAAAGGGACAAAAAATCGAATCCCCACCTCCAATTTGGATAATGAGACAGGCTGGAAGATATTTGCCAGAATATCGCGATGTCAGAAGTAAAGTTAAAAATTTTTTAGACCTGTGCTATAATCCAAAACTTGCAAGTGAGATAACATTACAACCGATACAACGTTTTGATTTCGATGCAGCGATAATTTTTTCTGACATTTTGGTGATTCCTGATGCTTTGGGTGTGAAGGTAGAATTTGTAAAAAATGAAGGGCCAAAGCTTGGAAAGTTTGAGTTAAAAAATCTCAAAACAGAAAATATTACCAATCATCTCTCTCCAATTTTTGAGGCTTTAGAGATAACAAAATCAAGGCTTGATAAAAAAAAGGCTCTGATTGGATTTTCCGGATCGCCATGGACTTTGGCTTGCTACATGATTGAAGGTGGAGGATCAAAAAATTTTGATTTAACGCGCTCAACTGCAATTCAGAATGAAAAATTTTTTGCTGATCTGATCGGAATTTTGACAAAATCAGTAAGCGAATATTTATCACTGCAAATCAAAGCTGGTGCTGATTGTATAAAATTATTTGATTCCTGGGCCGGAATTTTACCACCAGATCAATTGCAAAAATGGGTGATTGCGCCGACAAAAAAAATCATCGCTGATATCAGAAAAAATCATCCACAAATTCCGGTGATTTGTTTTCCGCGTGGTATTGGAATTAATTACGAAGAATTCGCGCGAAGCGTTAAGCCAGAAGGTTTAGCGCTTGATCAAAATGTAGAAAAGAAATGGGCGAAAAAAAATCTGCAGGAAAATTTGGGACAGGTAATCCAGGGAAATCTCGATAATTTTTTATTGGCCTTTGGTTCAAAAAAAGAAATCGAAAAAGAAGTTTTTGAAATTTTAAAAATCTTCGGCAATAAGCCATTTATCTTCAATCTCGGTCACGGCATTCTACCAGAAACCCCGATTAAAAATGTGGAATTAGTCATAAATCTTGTGAAAAATGAATGTCAACATGCCCTATAATGCGTCAGACAATTCTTCTTCTGTCTGTTTTATTGCCGCTATAGTTCCGATGTGAAAATATTTCCCCTTGAGCTCGATACCTTGAATGCGATGAACCAGACCGCCCTCGCCAACCGCCGAGCGATAAAAATAAGACATTGAAAAACATTTCTCCGGCGCGCGCTCAAGAATTTTTGGATTGATGATTTGTGTGCCGACAAAAACATGTGTCATTGGTGAATCAGGAAAACGAAAAATCTTATCGTCCGCTAAATCAAAATCACCGCCGCCATGAACATTGCCTTCATAGCCAACATAATCTTCAACTTTCTTCAGACCTAAAAGAATATCACATTCGCGACCATTCCATTTTTCTGAAATCAACGCGATATCCGAATCTTTTTCGGTCCACAAAACATCGCCGTTAAGCAATAAAAGCGGCTTGTCCAAATCAACTTTATCTTTGGCAAAAACCAGCCCGCCGCCGGTTTCAACTTTATCAATTTCGCGTGAAAAAACGATTTTGGGATTGTTGAGTTTTTTGATATGTTCCTCAATTTGGTCAGCGAGATAAAATCCGTTAATGATGATTTTTTTTATGCTTTCAATGTTATCCAGTTTTTCGATCGCATAATCAATGATCGCCTTGCCGTTTATTTTTATCAAAGGCTTGGGAACTGAATCAGTAAGCGGCCTCATGCGCTCTCCGCGTCCAGCAGCAAAAATAAATGCTTGAGTGATTTTTGTCATTATTCCGTCGTCCTTGCTTGATTTGTGAGGTTTCATTGCACAAGAGTCAATCCGCTTTTCTCTGCCAAAGCGGCACTGCTTCTGCTCGCTCAACCTGATAAGTCAAAATCCCGCCGACTTGCGCGCTCCATAGTCTTTTATAAACGCCGTTCATCGCGAGTAGTTCGTCATGAGTTCCGTCTTCAACGATTTTGCCGCGATCAAAAACCAGAATGCGATCCATCATCGCAAGCGTTGAAAGGCGATGGGCGACAACCAGAGTGGTTTTATTTTGCATCAGATTTTTCAGGCTTTCCTGAATCAGGTTTTCGGTGATGGAGTCAAGTTGGCTGGTGGCTTCATCCAAAATCAGAATTGGGGCATTTTTAAGAAAGGCGCGGGCAATGGCGATTCTTTGACGCTGGCCGCCGGAAAGTTTGATGCCACGCTCGCCAACCAGCGCGTAATAACCTTGCGGCAATTCTTTGATAAATTTATGAGCGTGCGCCTTTTTTGCCGCCGCGCTCGCCAGCTCTTTTGCTTCACTTTTTGCGGCGTTTGTCATGCCATAGCCGATATTTTCAAACAGCGAACGATGAAACAGCGAAGGATCTTGCGGGATTATGCCAATTGCGCGGTGCAGCGAATCAAGCGTTGCCGCGGCAATATCCTGCCCGTCAATTGTGATTTTGCCGTCATCGACGTCGTAAAGTCGTAAAATCAAATTAACAAAAGTTGATTTGCCGCTGCCGGAATGGCCGACTAATCCGACTTTTTGTCCGGCTGCAATTGTTATCGATTTGCCTGCAAAAATCGGCTGGTCGTCATGATAGGAAAATTTGACATTTTCGAAAATAATCTCGCCTTTTTCGACTTTTAACTTTTGGCTTCCATCCTTGATTTTCAATGGCTCGTTGAGAATTTGCAGAGCTTGCTCGACTGTTCCAAGCTCCTCCAAAAAAGTGCGCATCTGATTTGCCGCGTTCCACATTTCCTGAATGATCCAGTTGTTGATGGTGAAGATCATAAGAAAATCGCCGAGCGTGACTAAACTTTGCGAATATAGCCAAATCAAGGCGACGATGCAGATGGAAAAATAAATCGCGAAAGTGGTTCCGTGCAGCAGATAAAATTTTACTAAAAAAAATCCGCGTCGCTCGAAAAGCCTGGTGTATTTGTTTTGAAAAGTGCCGATGCGTTTGCTTTCAAAAGAAGCGTTGGCGAAGAGTTTGACATTGGCAATATTGCCAATCGCATCAACAATATTGCCCATGATTTTACTTTGCTGCGTTGCCACATTAACCGACATGCGATTGGTCAGCTTGGCAGCGCTAAAAGCCATCAGCGCAAAAATAAATGCCCAAAATAACAGACCAAAAGCAAAAAATTTATGCACCGTAAACAACGCCACAAAGGCAAAGGCAACGCTTAAAATCACGCGCACGAAATTGTAGAGGAATATATCCAGCAATTTCGGCGTTGCGCTGAAGAGATCTCTGATTTTGCTTGCCAGCGCGCCGGAAAAATTATTTTGAAAAAATGTGTGAGAGTGTTGCATCAGATATTCCATGCTTTCGGCAACGATTTTTTTCTTCAAAGCCGGGGTCAGTTTTGCCCAGGAATAATCAGAAATGCGCCAGATGATGTTTGATGCGAAGGTTAGAATAATCAACAACAGCGCGATTGGCCAGATTTCCGTCAAAATATTTTGTTGATTTGAGGCGGCCAGCTTATCCACCAAAAGTTTTGACACGTAAGGCCATAACGAAGTGTCAATTGCGTGATAAAAAATTACGAAGAAATGTAGCGCGAGATAGAGCCTAAAGGGCTTGGCAGAGTTAAATAGAAATGAAAGAGCGGAACGATTTTTGAGCATGTTATTTTTGCCGATGTTGTTTGCAAAATCCTCCGGCGCTTCGCGCCACCTCCTTTTTCAAAGGAGGTTTGGTTCAAAAAACCCTCTTTGAAAAAGAGGGTGGCATCGCACGAAGTGCGATGACGGGTGATTTGAGAGAGACAAATTCTAATCCAAAGTTTGTCTCCATAAATCCTCCGTCTGATTGCTTCGCAATCAGCCACCTCCTTTTTCAAAGGAGGTTTAAAAAAGTGAAATTTGCTGGTGCTATCGAGTGGGATCGAACCACCGACCTCTTCATTACCAATGAAGTGCTCTACCGCTGAGCTACGATAGCGTAAGGCGGCGCATTAAAGAATCGGGCCGCTAATTATCAAGCTTTGTTCCGGTGTGAATCGCGGCAATTCCGAAGCTTAAATTGCGGTAGGAAACATTTTTAAATCCGGCTTTTTCGATCATTTTTTTGAACTCCTTTTGTGGCGGAAATTTGCGAATTGATTCAACCAGATATTGGTAAGAGGCGCGATCATTCAAAACAATTTCACCTATTTTTGGAATCGCTTTGAAGGAATAAAAATCATAAATTTTTTGCAGGAAATAATCGTTAACTTTGGAGAATTCCAGACAGATAAATTTTCCGCCTGGCTTCAAAACGCGATAGGCTTCAAGCAAGGCTTTGTCTATGTTGGTGAAGTTTCTAATCCCAAAAGCAATGGTAAAAAAATCAAAAGTTTTATCATCAAAACAAAGATTTTCGCCATCGCAACAAGTGAAGTTAATTTTGGAAAAAAGATTTAAATCAATCGCCCGTGCCTTGCCCACATCAAGCATCTCCTGATTAACATCGACCACATCAATTTCCGCCCGCGGATTTTTCTTTGCGATGCGAAAGGCGATGTCGCCGGTTCCGCCGGCGACGTCGATTAGTTTTATAACCACCCCCCCATCCCCCCTGATAGGGGGGAGGTCGCGCATACGCGTCGACTCCTTCGTCAAGAAAGACTGAGTTTGCGAGAGGTCGCGCATACGCGTCGACTCCTTCATCAAGAAAGACTGGGTTTGCGAGAGGTCGCGCATACGCGTCGACTCCTTCATCAAGAAAGACTGGGTTTGTATTTCTTTAACCATTTCATTCTTCCAAATTCTGTGAATCCCCGCGCTCATCAAATCATTCATCAAATCATATTTTTTCGCTACGCCGGAAAAAACCTCTTTGACAAGATTGGCCTTTTCTCCACGATCTACCTGTTTGAATCCGAAATGAGTTTTCATGTTAAAAACTTCCGCTTTTGATTTTGTTTTGCCTGAAACAAGTTCAGGATGACATATTTTGGAACCATCTTTCCCTAATTGTCATCCTGAACTTGTTTCAGGATCTGTTTTTTCTGGACACAAAATTTTAAGAACAATCGCTTTATGCCGGCCGGCGAAAAAGGTTTTGTCGCCAAGACAAAATCAAGCACGGAAATTTTTATTTTTCCGCCTTGCAAATTTAAAACTGTCGATATTTTGCTGACCAATTTCCATTTGCCGAAATCAACTTTATTTATGTTGGTTTGCGCCTTTGTTGGAAAGAAAAAAGCCTTCAAAATTTACAGCCACGCTATTTCACAAAATTACCGTTTTATTCCTGCGGCGATTCTTCATTGTTATTCAAATGCGACGTTTAATACATACTGCAAAGGCATTTCATCTTGTATCGAGCAGTAAAATTCTTGATACTACTTCAAAGCGCGTCAGAGAAGATTTTTTGCGCTCAAAACATGAGGTGATGCATGAGTTGGAAGAGGAGCTAACAAATCTCGGTCTGGCAAGAGATGCAATTGAAGCCGGCCATAAAATCATTGCTGCGCGCTCAACCATGTCTACACGGATGCATCTGGCAATTTCCGAGATATCTCGTGATGTGATTGCGGAAGCGCGAAAAAAACTTGGAGACGGCGCGCTCAAAGAAAGAATAGCCAGAAATCGCTGCTGCATCAGATTCACTACTCATCCAACTGAAGGGCAGAATCTTGGCGCAATCAGGCAAAAGGATGCGGTGGTAAAATTGCAATCTCTTTTAAGGCGCGCCGAAAGACATGGAGGCGCAACAGCAGAAGATGGGGTGCAATTGAGACGCATAGCTGCGGAAGAGGGCATTGAAATTGCAGAAAAAATTTCGCTGCAGGAATTTGGCGCAAATTGTGCTGCGGCAAGAAGAGGCATAATCGCAAAATTCGCCAAAAATCCGATTCATCATGTCGCAAAAATGACCATCGCAGATGAAAGAGAATTGCTGCTCTATCACATGGATCGCGTTAGGGCAGAAACATCGGCAATTGTTGCCAGACATCCGCAAATGGTTGATGTTGATGATATCAGGCTCACCTCCTGGGCATTTGATATGGATGGCAAACCGCATGTTATGCCGGGACAGGGCGTGATTTTTGAACATCAATCGCAGCAGAAATTTTTTGATTCATTGAACAAAAAATTGCAGGATTTTGCTAATATCATTGATTCTGAAGGCGGAGATTCTCCGCGCTTTCGCGCCGAAATTTGCGATCGCATCAAGGCAATTGCAAAATCAGTTTCAAATCGCGTTTTGGTTGGCGATGAGGCCAAAAAATATGAACGTGAAATAACCGCAATTCTTAACCGACATGAATCGGATTCACATTTTTTTGCCGAGATAAAAAACTATGCAAAATCTTCCGGCTGCAAAGTGGCAGAAAACGGCTTTTCCACTCGCGAAGAAATTGACAAAACCAATGCGGCTCTCGCTGAAATCATGGGAATTTGTCAAGCACAAGAAGGTTTTGCGCAAAATCCCGCCGAAATTGTGGCAAGAAATTTTTCCAATTTTTCCGCCGAGACAAAAAGACAGCTAATGTGCATGATGGAATCGGCTTCGTTGCATACGCGTCATGAACATGTGATTTCGCAATTTGATTGCGAGCTTGAGAGCTTCAGAAACGCGCTGCGATTTTTTGAGATCGCCAAGGAATTGCCCGCTTATTACGAGCTGATTCCGGAGTTTCGCGAATATTATGCCAAAAAAAGTGATGAGGCCGGCTTCGATCTTTACCAACAATTTTTCAGTACAGAAGCGATTGCTCGCGCCCGAAAATCCATGGTTGAACTTTCTCCTTTGGCCGAAGAAGAAAACACGATTCCGCGTTTGGCCGAATTTACGGCAGCGATGTTGGCCGATGTTGAAATTGTTGATTACATAAAAAAATCCGGCGGTGTTGTCAGACAAACCAGAAGCAATAGCGATGGCTCCGCTGTGCTTGGGGCTCATGCGGTGACAGCGCGTTATCTGGAAGCCGATATTGCCGTAAGAAAAATGGTTGAAGAGGCCGGACTTAAATTGGCGATATTGCAAGGCATCGGCGCCAACGATCTGGAAAGAATGGCGCCATGGCGTTTGGAGTTGTTGCAAAGCGAGTTTACTTCGCAAGGTTCTGACATGCAGCATCAGACCCACAGCAGATTGGCGCATATGTTGCTGAAAGAGCCCGATACTTCACAGGAGCAGTTGATTGTTCTTAAGCAAAAACACGGCGAAACGGAAGTTGCAAGATTGGTTGAGTTTTATCGCCATTTGCATTTGGCAAGCGAGTTTGGAGCGAGGGTTGAGCTTGATGGCAGAGAGGTATATTCGGGAAATTTAACCCAGCGTGGCTTGATTCCGCCTGAAGTGGTTAGAAGGCTTGGAAAATTAAGCTCAAGGCCTGATGCCAGAAGCGGCGGAGCCACACAGACTTCATCAAGAGCAAATGGTTATGATGTTTGGGATGCGATGGTTTTCAAAGATGATGTGCGCCGCATTGGCGCGATTTCCTTGCAGAGAATTAGCGGTCTTGCCACATTTTGTCTGGCGCCTTTCTTTGACTATCCAAAAGATTTTGATCCGCGTTTGGTTTCTGATTTTGCTGCCATTCCGCTGGTTAGAAATATCAACATCTCCGCGCTTTTTGCGCTTGGAATTGCCGACACGGAATCTTTCATGCTTGTCAATGGCATCGATTTTGATGTTTCAAGGGGAAGCATAAAAGCGACAGCAAAACTTTATGAAGAATTTCTGCAAATTATTGAAAAACAGGGAGTTGAAGTGGCGATGAAATTTGCCGCAAAAGAAGGTTTTAGCGATGCTGAAGCTATGCGAGCAACGCACATGTCTTGGCAAATTGAGAGTTGCAGAAAAGTTTTGCGACATGCTGCAATGCCGATGATTCTTGGTTCATCCGCGGCAATTCGCGATGATCTCGGCGAGATTTTTGAAAAAGCGGAAAAAGATGAGCCGGTATCTTACGGCAGGCGCGTGATCGATGCTTGTCGCATCATGGTGCGTGATGAAGCTGTTGATCTTGCCACAAAACAAACCTTGGCCTGTATGGCGCAACAGGTTTCCAATGTGCGTCATCGCGGAAATTTTTATGATACCAGAGCAAAACTGGTTCGTGATGCTAACAACGCTTTGCGCGAAGGTGATTCCAAAAAATTTGGCGAATCTTGTGAGTGGCTTGCAATCATCGTAAGATCAGCTGGAAATCCAGCCAGCCCTGGTAGAAAAACACATGAGTTGTTAACTTATTTCCGAGACAGCTTTGATAAAACCTCCGTGCCCATGGAGGATTTGATGGAAAAAACGGAGCTAGTAAGAAGTAGCGAGCCAGTTCGGCAATGAGTTGTCTTTTACGGGCTTGACTGAAATCAGGGCGTTATCATCGCTTGGTTTGTGGCCTTTGAGATATTTTTCGTGATAAATCGCAAGTAGTTGGTCCATCTTTTGTGTTTTGCCGGTAAGGTCGGGAGCGTCGGAGCTGATGATTTCCATCCCATGTTGATCGAAGTAAAGCTGGACGTAGTTGTAAGTGGTTGGATCATCAAAGCTTGGCAGATTATTTTCCTTAAAAAAGAACTCCCTGCGCACAATTTCGCCATCATCATTTGTCCATGAAAGTTTAACCAATCCAAAAAATCTGGCTGCGGAAGAAAGATAAAATGATTGGCTACGGCTATCGCCCGGATTAAGCGCTGGCAAGGTCAAAACATGTCCTGCCCATTCGCAAGTGATGTTTTTTATTGGCGCAAAACTGGCATTGCTGAAATAAATCACCGGACTTTCGCGCTTGAAATTGCCGATTGCGCAGCCAAGGAGGAAAAAAAACGGCAATAGTAAAAAAGATTTTTTCATAAGTTTGGTCGTCTGCCGGAACTTTGCCCATGCCAAAGTGATCAAATAGACTTCCCCTGCAAAAATAGTTCACGGGTTTTGATGGCTTTGGCAAAGCGCGAGAAAGCGAAGAGATAGCTGTAGATCAGGCCGTTAAAGCCATAGATGAAATAGCGGCGCACGAAATAGGCTTTAAAAAAAGCAAAGATCGGGATGAAAAAAATTTTTAAAATTGACGGGTATTTGTCTTTCCTGAAAGCGTCATTTGCCTGCATTTGTGAATAGGAATTTATTTTCTCGATCCAGTGTGAGTAGGAGCGGAAGGATTGGTGGTGGATGATGTTTTTAAGTTGGAGGATCGTGCCTCGTGCCTCGTGCCTCGTGCTTCGTGGATTAAAATTACCGAAGCACGAAGCACGAAGCACGAAGCACGAAACATTCCAGACACAAAATTTTGTATAACAACCCTTTCCGGCATGGTTTGTTTCTTTCAGCATGACCGAATCATGCACCGAACTGTTTTTGAATCCGGCCAGATCGCAGTTGTAAAGGCGAAACTGATTGTAGTAATAAGCCCATTTTTTTGGCTTTTTTTCCTGTGGAAATTTATTGACGATTTTGATGCGAAATCCCGCTACATCATCGGCGATTTTTCCAGAAAAAATTTCTTTAATCTCCGCACATAATTCCTGCGAAATTTCTTCATCGGCATCAATGTTCAAAATCCATTTATTGCGACATTTCGATTCACCAAAAATTTTCTGTTGGCCATAACCTTTCCATTCGTTGAACATCACTTTTGCACCGGCCTGAATGGCTGTTTCACAGGTTCTATCATTGCTTCCAGAATCAACCACCAGAATTTCATCAGCGATTTCTTTTGCCGCATTGATTACGGAAGCAATGCGATTGGCTTCATTTTTGGTTATGATAAAAATTGAAATCGGAATCATAAATTGGGTTGTTCTTAAAATCTTGTGTCTTTACTCGTGCTTCGTGCTTCGTGCTTCGTGGTTTAAAATTACCGGAGCACGATGCACGATGCACGAAGCACGAAATTTGCCAGACACAAAATTTGCATAACAACTATAAATTGATTGATTTAATTGAGTGCGAAAAATATCTAAAGCCCGTCTCTCTTACGTCAATTCAAAATCCAAAAGTCATGAAAAAAATAACAATCGCTATTTTGGCGGTTTTGCTGATTGGTTTTGCTGCTCTTGTGGTTCACAATTACAAAACCAAAACCTCTTTCAAATATGCTTCGCAAAGCGCGGAGGAGTTGAAGCCGGAACAAAATGCACAGGATGCAGTTAACGCGGCGGTGAATAAAAACGCTCTTGTAGAGCAACGCAAAAACAGCGATTTGATAAAAATTTTGCCAAGCGATTTTGTTTTGGGTGATAAAAATGCGCCGGTGTTGCTGATCGAATATGCCTCGCTTTCTTGTCCGCATTGCGCTTCATTTCATCGCGAATCTTTTGAAAGATTGAAAGAGGAATATATCGAAAATGGCAAAGTCAAATTTGTCTTTCGCAGCTTTCCGTTAAACCAGCAGGCGCTGGTTTCTGCTATGTTTGCGAGATGTCAGGCCGACGATAATGCGGATGCAAAAGATAAATATTTTTCTGCCGTCAAAGTTATTTTTAAAACGCAGGATAGCTGGGCTTTTGACGAAAAATATGCCGAAAAACTGGAAGCAATTGCCAAGCTTGATGGTATGAGCTCCGATCGTTTCCAGAGATGCATCAATGACAAATCGCTGCAGGATAAAATGCTTTCAGCGAGAATGGAGGCGGCCAATTCGTTGCAGTTGCGCTCAGCTCCAAGTTTTTTTGCCAATGGCGAAATTTCGGAAGGCTATGTTGATTATCAGACTATAAAAAAACTGATCGAGAAAAAATTGTCAGAAGCACAAAGATAATGACCGCAAAGTTAGTTGTAAAAAATCTCATCAGAAATTTTGGTGAAAAAAAAGTTTTAACCGGTATTGATTTGCAGGTTAATCAGGGTGAATCAGTGGTAATTTTGGGAGGCTCTGGAAGCGGAAAATCAGTGTTGATTAAAATCATTGCCACCTTGATTGCCCCCACTTCTGGAAGCATTAAAGTTGATGGGCAGGAAGTTTCAAATATCAGGCCAAAAGATCGTGATAAGCTAATGGAAAAATTTGGTTTTTTGTTTCAGGGCGGCGCGCTTTTCGATTCACTTTCAGTGTGGGAAAATGTCGCCTTTCGTCTGCTTTATCACAAAAAAATGAGCAAAAAAGACGCGCGTGAAATCGCGCTGCAAAAATTAAAAGCTGTCGGTTTGAATGAAAAAACTGCCGATCTTTTTCCCTCCGAACTTTCCGGCGGTATGCAAAAACGCGCTTCACTGGCGCGGGCGATTGCTGCAAATCCGGAAATTATTTTTTTTGATGAACCAACAACCGGACTAGATCCAATCATGGCTGACGTAATCAATGATCTCATCATTGCCAACTCCAAGAAACTTGGCGCAACTACAATTACAATCACTCACGATATGCATTCTGCGCGCAAAATTGCCGACAAGGTAGCAATGCTTTATGATGGCAAAATCATCTGGTTTGGTGATGTCAAAGATATGTATTCATCGGGGAATACTTATCTCGATCAATTCATCCATGGTCGCGCTGAAGGGCCGATAAATTTTTTAATTAGTTAACTTGGGCAAGATATGAAAAAACATTCTGCCTTCTCCCTGATCGAACTTTCCATCGTAATTTTAATCATTGGTATTCTGGTTGCAGGTATAATGCAGGGAAGGTTGATGGTTAAAAAATCCCGCCGTTCCGCAGCGCAAGCGATTACAAAAAATTCTGTAGTTAACGAAATGTCCGGTCTTGCTTTGTGGTATGAAACTTCGCTTGAGAGTAGTTTCAAGGAAAGCGAAATGTCGGATGGAGGCAATGTTAGTGTTTGGCATGACAACAATCCTCAAGCTATCAATCGTAATAATGCCGATCAGGGAACGGCAGCAAACCAGCCAAAATTTTACGAAAATGTTTTTAACGGTGCGCTTCCCGCGCTGCGATTTGATGGGGTTGATGATGCGCTAACCACGGCAAATGGTTTTGATTCTGATTCAGAAAATGTGACAATTTTTTTGGTATGGCAATCCTCGCTTGATTCAACCTGGCAGGTAATAATCTCAAAAGGTTATACCCCGTCGCCATATCGCATTGCCATCACTGGGAATGCGCATTATTTAACCTATGCCGATGCCATGAATAACGGCGCTTCCGCCAATTCAGCAATTATCACCGCAGCCAATAGTCTCAACATTATCTCCGCGAGACGAGCCAAAAATGGAACCATGCAAATCTGGATTAATGGCTCATCCGGAGGCACTAATACTGACAGCAGCGGTAGCAATCTGATGACCACCACTGAATCACTTTGGATTGGCGGCTATCCATCCAAAAATTATGCTCAAGGCGATTTTGCCGAAATGATCATCTTCAAACGCGCTTTACTTACGGAAGAAAGACAAGCGGTTGAAAGCTACTTAAGCAAAAAATACAACATATAAAATCTCTTAATTTCTTTAAAATTTTATGAAAAAACATTCCGCCTTCTCCCTAATAGAACTCTCAATCGTCATCTTAATCATCGGTATCCTAGTCGCCGGTATAACCCAATCTTCCCGCCTGGTTAAAGCAATGAAGCTAAAAACCGCTCAAAACCTAACCAAAAGCTCTGCCGTTAACAGCATTAAAAATCTGACCATATGGTATGAAACAACCGTCGATGAAAGTTTCGCTGATAGTGAAGAAGAAAATAACACAGACATCAGCACCTGGAACGACATAAACCCACAATCATCATCCAAAAGCAATGCCACCCAATCAAGCACCAAACCGCAATATATCGAAGGTGCGATGAATGGTCTTCCGGTTGTGAGGTTTAATGGAACTGATGATTTCTTAAATTTCGACGGAACTCTACTCGTCAACACCAACTATACGATTTTTGTGGTGGAGCAGAGGAGGACTGGCACCGGTATTAACAAACATTTTCTTGGCGGATCCGGAGTGGCAACCAATACTAACCTGCATCTAGGATATCGTAACGATACGACAGTTACACAAGATCATTACAGCAATGCTATAAACTACACAATCCCCGCCTACTCCTCCCCAATACCAAGAATCCACACTTTCTGGTTCAGCAACGCATCCGGAAATGGCAAAAAATACTGGCTTAATGGTGGAACAACCGCCGACGCATTCGACACTTCCCAAACAGCTTATGTGGCATCTTATGCTGGATCGGCAATTGGAAGATATGCTAGTACCAGCGACTACTTCAACGGCGACGTCGCCGAAATCATCATCTTCAACCGCGCTCTCAACACCGAAGAAAGACAAGCAGTTGAAAGCTATTTGAGCCAGAAATTTAATGTTAAAATTAGCTGATAAAAACGCTGTAAGCATCGTTTAACAGGCGGGCGATTTGGCGGTTTTTGCCATTGGGAATTTTTTTGGAAATTTTCCGCCCGTCAATTTCCGCAATTGGTCTGATAATCAAGCTGGAGCTGGTCAAAAACACTTCTTTTGCTTTCATCATTTCAGCGATTCCAAAATTTTTTTCTGCAGTTTTAAGACCATTTTCTTGCGCAAGTTTAAGCAAGCGATTGCGCGTGATGCCACACAAAATCAAATTGTCGGCCGGTTTGGTGATCAGAACATCATTTGCATCAACGATAAAAACATTGGCATAGCTTGCTTCAGTGATAACGCCATTTCTTACAAAAATTACATCATCAAAGCCGGAATCTTTGGCTTTCTGATTCATCAAAGTTGAGGCCAATAAATTCACGGTTTTGATATCGCATCTTTGCCATCTGATATCATCGTGAGTCATTGCCAGAAAGCCGCGCTCAAACTCTTCAGCGGAAACTTTTTTGCGTGGCGAAACTGTGGCGCAGATTGTTGGTTTCAAATCTTTTGGACAATATGGAATGCGATTTGTCTTGCCGCGCGTAATTTGCATATAGCAGGTTCCGCCCGCCATTTTGTTGCGTGAAAAAAGTTCAAGCTGAATTTTTTTTAATTCATCGGCGGAAAAATCATGCCCGATTTTTAATTCACGCAAAGAGCGAAAAAAACGCTCGAGATGAGCATCACCATCAATCAATTTTCCATTTTCAAAAAGCACAACTTCATAAACACCGTCGGCGAATTGAAAGCCACGATCTTCGATGTGAATGAGACATTTTTCATGAGGCAAAAATTTGCCGTTTAGATAGCTGATTCTATTCATAAAATTATTTCTTCAAAACCGCTTTTCCGGCATACTGGGCGCGGCTTTCGAGATGCTCTTCGATTCTGATTAATTCGTTATATTTTGCTGTGCGATCTGATCTGCAAAGTGAGCCGGTTTTGATTTGACCGGCATTGGTTGCAACGGCAATGTGAGCGATTGTTGTGTCTTCGGTTTCGCCGGAACGGTGTGAGATAATGTTGTTGTAGCCGGCGGATTTTGCGATTTCGATTGTATCCAAAGTTTCACTCAAAGTGCCAATTTGATTAACCTTTACCAACACAGCATTGGCAAGGCCGCGCGCGATTCCATCTCGTAAAATTTTTGGATTGGTGACAAATAAATCATCGCCGACGAGCTGGATTTTTTTGCCGAGTTTTTCAGTGATTTTTTTCCAGCCATCAAAATCATTTTCAGTGCAGGCATCCTCGATAGAAAAAATTGGATAATTTTTGACCAGCTCTTCGTAATAACCAATGAGCTCGTCGGAACTCATGATTTTTTCTTCGAGATGATATTGGCCATTGCGATAAAATTCGCTTGCGGCGCAATCGAGCGCCAACACTACATCATCGCCAAGTTTATAACCGGATTTTTCCGTAGCTTTTGCAATGTAATCCAAAGCTTCTTTTGCTGAATTTAAATTTGGCGCAAATCCGCCCTCGTCGCCGACATTGGTGTTATGTCCATCTTTTTTTAGCAGCGATTTTAAATGCTGAAAAATTTCTGCACCCATGCGAACTGCATCCTTAACTGAAACCGCGCCAACCGGCATGATCATGAATTCCTGAATGTCGATTTTATTGTCGGCATGCTTGCCGCCATTGATGATGTTCATCATTGGTACCGGAAGGATTGTTGCGTTTTTCCCGCCCAGATATTCGAAGAGGGGAAGTTTTTTAGAAGTCGCGCAAGCCTTGGCGTAAGCAAGAGAAACGGCTAAAATTGCATTTGCTCCGAGATTTGATTTATTTTCTGTGCCATCCATTTCGATCATTAGCTGATCAATTTTTTTCTGCTCGCCTGCATCAAATCCAGTCAGTTTTGCGGCAATTTTTTTATTCACATTTTCAACCGCTTTTAAAACACCTTTGCCGAGAAATTTTGTTTTATCACCATCGCGAAGCTCGCATGCCTCAAGGCTTCCGGTTGAGGCGCCAGAAGGAACGGCAGCGATTCCAATCGCTCCATTATCAAGATGAATTTCTGCCTCCAAAGTGGGAAATCCGCGCGAGTCAAGAACTTCGCGGGCTTTAATATTTGCAATCTTTGCCATTGAGAAATTAAATAAAAAATGAAAGTAAAATTAAAAACATGCTGCGCATAATTCTTATCATAGCCCTGATTTTATTGGCAATTCCCTTCTTCAACAAGGCTAAAGATTATTTCAGCGAACAAAGCAAAAAAGTTAAAGTCATCGGTGAAACCGGAGTGAAATTTTTCAAATATAAAGATTCGAAGAAGAAGTAACTGCAGTTATTGAGGTTAACCTACCAACGTATCTCGAATTTTTTGCGTAGGAAAATTGCTGCAGAATTTAGAATAATTAAAAATCCAAGTAGAACCAAAATTGCTGCTGCGGTTTTTTCGGCGAAACCTGATTCGGGTGAATCTGACCAAAGATAGATTTGCACCGGTAAGACTGATGTGGGATCGGTAAAATTTTGTGGGATATCGGCGATGAAAGCGACCATGCCAATCATCAAAAGTGGAGCAGTTTCGCCCAAAGCGCGCGAAATCGCCAAAATTGTTCCGGTCATAATTCCCGGTACTGCAAGCGGTAAAAGATGATGCAAAGTGATCTGCATTTTTGAAGCGCCAAGAGCTGCAGCTCCATCACGAATTGAGTTTGGAATCGAACGAATAGTATTGCGTGTAGCGATAATAATAACCGGCAAAACCAGCATGAACAAAGTCATCCCGCCGACTAAAGATGAGGAACGCGGCAAATTCATAAATTGCAGATAAACTGTTAATCCAAGCAGGCCGTAGATGATTGATGGAATTGCCGCGAGGTTATTGATGCTGATTTCAATTATGTCGGTAAAACGATTTTTTGGCGCGAATTCTTCAAGATAAAAGGCGCACATTATGCCAATTGGAAAAGCAAAAATCAGAAAAATTACCATCACCAAAAATGATCCGATCAAGCCAGCGCCAATGCCGGCAATTTCCGGTTCACGCGAATCGGCAAAAGTAAAAAATTTCCAGTTAAAAACTTTTCTTACCTGATTTTTTGTTTTCAGATCAGAAAGCCAGCGAATCTGATTGTCATTTAGTGAAGAGATATTTTGGTGTTTAAAAAACATATCGGCTTTTGATGCGGCACTTATCCAGAAAATTTTTAAATCGGGATTTTTCTTGATTTGTTCTTTTATCTCAAGGTTTGCGGCCTTGCTTACCAATTGATAAAGTGAGTTAATTTCAGCAAGTTTTGTGGCTTCGGGAAATCTTTGTCTCATTGCGTCTTTTATGGCTTGGCGATAATCATCTTCTTTCACGCTGATTTCCAAGGCGATTTCACTTCGGTAAAAATTGCTTTTGGCAAAAATCATAGCAAACAAAATCAGTAAAAATGCTAAAGCAAAGCCAACCGAAATCATGCCAAACAGCATAAATCGTGATTCGGCGGCATGACGCTTTTTTAGATTTCCAATTGTTCTAGAGCCTATCTTCAAATTCATTTGTCTTTGATTTTTTGTAAATTTTTGCTCATTTTTTTGAAGAATTTTTTGCAGTATGTCTAATACAGCTGCAAAATTCTTCAAAAAAGTCGCTAAAAATTTACAAAAAATCAAAGACAAATGAATTTGAAGACAGGCTCTAGCCATATTTTTTCTTGTAATTCTTAATCACCATCAAAGCGATGATGTTGAAGATGAAGGTGAATATGAACAAAGTTAAAGCCAATGCAAAGGCAGCCAGTGTTTTTGGACTGTTAAATTCCTGATCGCCAACCAAGAGGGTGACGATTTGTGCGGTTGCGGTTGTGACTGAATCAAGCGGGTTAAAAGTCATTTTGGCGACGAGGCCAGCGGCCATAACTACGATCATGGTTTCACCAATTGCACGCGAAACAGCAAGAATAACCGCGCCAACAATTGATGGCATTGCTGATGGCAAAACCACTTTTTTTATCATTTCCGATTTGGTGCTGCCCATTGCCAAAGCCCCGTCTTTTAAGGCTTGAGGCACGGCATTTAATGCGTCGTCGGTTAATGAAAGCATAAAGGGAATAATCATCACACCCATAACAAAACCCGCTGCCAAAGCGCTTTCGGAAGCGATACCGATCCCAATTACAGCAAAAATATTTTTAAAAAAAGGTGCGATGGTGATAACGGCAAAATAGCCATAAACCACCGTCGGCACGCCGGCCAGAATTTCCAATGCTGGCTTGAGATAGTCGCGCGTTTTAGCTTTGGCATAGAGGCAAAGATATATTGCGCCCATGATGCCAACCGGCACAGCAACAAGCATTGCAATCAAAGTGATAAGCAAAGTGCCAAGAAAAACCGGCACCGAACCGAATGAACTTTTTCCTACCTCTTGTTCAGAAGTAATTGCCATTTGTGGATTCCATGAAGTGCCAAAAAGGAATTCCAATGGATTCACCTTTTCGAAAAAACGCAAAGCCTCAAACAAAATGGAAATTGTAATGATGATGGTGATTAAAATTCCTATGCCGGCGGTGATAGATAAAACAATGGTTCCTGCGTTTTCGATGTGTTTTTTGGAATTAAAATTTCTGTCGTGAAAAAATTTGATGAGGAAGAAATTTCCAATCGCAAAGACAACCAATAAAATATTTTTGGTAAAATCGGAAAAAGAGGTGAAAATTATGGCAATTGTAAAAATCAGAGACCAAAGCACGAAGCAATAAGCATAGTGAATCGGCAGTGAGTTGAAGCGGGATTTTTTGTCGGATTTTTGACGTAAATTTTTGATATTGTGATTTAGCGCAAATGCCAATATCACAATCAAAGCCAGCGCAATATACCAAAACAGAAAATTCATGAGGAAAATCAGAGTTTTTATTGAAGAAAATAGTCTTTATCAGGGTCAAGAAATCAAGATTCAAAATAACGATTTTGAATATTTAACCAAAGTGATGCGCCAAAAAAGCGGCGATTGTTTTTTTGTTTTTAATGGGCTCGATGGTGAATTTGTTGCTGAAATTTCTGTTGTGGAAAAAAAATTTTTAACTGCGCAGATCAAGGAAAAAATTTCTGATTTAAAAAATGTGCCGAATATCGCTTTGGCTTTTGCTTTGGTTAAAAATGTGCGCATCGATTTCATCGCTGCAAAAGCTTCAGAACTTGGTGTAGCAAGGTTTCAGCCACTTTTAACGCAAAGAACTATCGTTGATAAAATCAATCTTGAGCGCTTTAAAGCCAATATCAAAGAAGCTTGCGAGCAATGCGAAAGAAATGATTTTCCTGAAATTTTACTACCCAAAAAACTGGAAAAATTTTTGAGTGAGAAAGAGGCACAAGAAAAAATTTTTATTCTCTGCGATGAATCAGGACAAGGGTTAAAAGCGAGTGAAACTCTGCCGCAAATTTCTACAGGAAGTCGCGAAATCGTAATTTTAACCGGCCCAGAAGGTGGATTTACCAGCGAAGAATTTGCCAAAATGCGTCAATTAAAAAATCTTCATGCAATTAGCCTTGGCCCCCGCATTTTAAGGGCCGACACCGCAATCATTTCTGCCCTGACTTTGGTTCAGGAATTTTGCGGTGATTTTGCTTTAAGAACAGGTTCTTAGATTTTTCATAAGCGAAAAATTTTCTTAAAAAAATTTGCAGAGCGTGTTTTTATGATGCCATTTTCACTGCGCAATTTGTCAATGCCGTATTCAGAAATTAATTCTTCCGCATCTTGTCGCAGACCATGTTTATTAGCTAGCATGAACATGATTTTTGCCACATCGAGATTGCCATATTTTACAGTCAAAATCTGTTTGCCATAAGCCATGGCTTTGATGTCGTCATTTTGTGCCAGAGATGTAAAAAATTTTGCTTTCAACGCAAGAATTTTGGCATGTCTGTTTTCATTCAGCTTCAAAAAACATTCTGCAGCTTTGGCAAAATGTGAATTCTGAAAATAAATTTTTCCGGCAAAAAAATTTTTCAAAGTGCGATTTTTCGTAAGCTTGGAATATTTTTTCTGCAATTTTTCTGCTGATTTTTCATCACCCGCTTCAAGTGCAAACAGAAGTTCGCCGATAGTTTCAAAGGCCTGATTATGTCTGTGCACCAACTTTTCCAACAATTTAACATAGCTTCTGCGAAACAATAATTTCAGCAAAGCGGGAAATTTTATCGCCAGAATCCGCGCCATCAGATAGGAAAAAGAAAAAATCAGCAGCGCGATCAAAGTCGAAATCAGAATCGCAGTTAAAACATCGGTTTGCGCTTCATATCCAAGCCATGTGATCAGCACTTCACCATTATGATCAAGCAGCCAAACAAGCACAACCACAATGGCAAGAGCGATAAATAAAAACCACAATATGGCAAACATTTAAGTTAAGCTTTTTAAATAGTTAAAAATCCCATCATCAATTTTTTGTACCTCAAAAGATGCATTCAGATTGATAAGAAATTCTTTGAGGATTTTCTGACGTTGCAAATCAAGCGCAGCAATCAGATTCAGAGCTTCATGATAGTTTAGATCATGTAGATTTTTTTCGATGAAGCTGATTATTCCGTCGGTATTTTGCGTATTTTGATCACTGATCTTTCGAACAATCACAAGTTTCGCCATATTGTGGCGAATCTTGGCAATCACACCTTGGCCACGATTTTCATTTTTACTGACAATCAATTCCGGAATAAGTTTTTTAAAATCACTTCGCAATTTTTCCGCAGTGGCAAAAGCGGAAAGATTTTTTTTCAGATCGGAAATTTTGTTTTGTAAATTGCCATCGGAAATGGCGAGCAATTCAAAGTTTTTTAGCTCTTCGAGATGGTTTTGTCCGGAAAAAATTTTATCGCGCAAACTCACATAAACCAAAATCATTTTGCCGATTTTTTCGTGGTTTTTGTATTTTAAAATATCGCTTTTCAGCAACTCGATTTCACTTTTCAAATCAGAGATCTGCACCTGATTTTTCAGCAACATTTGATAGATAAATTCCGCACCTTTTTCTCTTAATTCGTTAATCGTTAAATCGGACAAATCATCACGATATTCATCTTGATATTCTTTCGAGAGATCAAAAATTTCGCTTTCAACATTGTCAAATTTTTCGACTTCATGCTTTGCCGCAAGGCGCTTCTCACGCTCTGATTTCCAATATTCGTAACCAAAATAGCCAAAAAAAATCAGTGACAAAAAGACAACTAACTTCACTAACCACCACTGCTTTTTTGGCACAGATTTTTTTTCTTCATTCATAAAATTTCTTCAAAACCGGATTTGAGTTGAAAATTTTCACTTTCGTAAAACCCAATCTTTTCATATAATCCGCAACGTTGTCGCTGATGCACAATATTTGCGCGCGGGGAAAATATTCAAGCAGATTGTGCCTTTGCGCCAATTTAAAAAAAATCGTGGCGCTGTTTTGTGAAAAAATCAGAATTTCATCAAAAAAATTTTCCTGAACAAAAGCCAAAAATTCCGTTGAAAAATTTTCAATTTCATGAGTTTCGTAAGCATGAATTTTTTTTACATTCTTGAAATTAAAACTAATCACCGAGCCATGAAAATAAAGAACATCTCCCTTCTCTTCCAAAACCAGATTTTGCAATGATTGTGCCGAATTTTGCGGCGAAATAATCACATTTTTAAAACCTTCCTCACACAATTTTTGCGCAGTTTTTTTGCCGACGGTAAAAATTTTTATATCATGCTTTAAACCAGCTTCCTTCAAAGCGAAACAGGCATTGATGCTGGTAATTATTGCTGCAGAAACCGGCATGGAAATTTTTTTAACCGGCAATTTTTTAACAGAAAAAAGAGGCTCGATAAAAGCTTTAAATCCAACATTTTCAAAAATCTGTGTTAACTCTTTCGCCTGCTCTTTTGGACGGGTTATTAAGACATTCATATTTGCAAAGTTAAAAACGAAATTTATTGTGCCGCACCCCTCATATTCACTATAATCTGATTCAAACTTCAAATGAATATTCACGAATATCAGGCCAAAAGCTTGCTAAAAAAATTCGGCGTTGCCGTGCCGGAAGGACATCCGGCTTTTTCTGTTCCCGAAAGTCTTGAAGCTGCAAAACAGTTGGAAGCATCGGGACATAATGTTTTTGTGGTCAAAGCACAAATTCATGCTGGCGGACGCGGCAAGGCTGGTGGCGTCAAAATAGTTAAATCGACCGACGAGGTTAAGGAAAAAGCCGCACAAATGCTGGGCATGAAATTAGTGACCCATCAAACCGGCCCGGAAGGAAGAATCGTCAAACGTCTCTACATCGAATCCGGCTCCAACATTAAAAAGGAATATTACCTCTCAGCCGTGGTTGATCGCAAAAACAAAGCGATCGTCTTTATGGCCTCAACCGAAGGCGGCGTTGAAATTGAAGAAGTAGCCGCAAAAACTCCCGAAAAAATCATTTCAGTAAAAATTGATCCCGCTTCCGGAATTCAATCATGCCATGCCAGAAAACTTGGCTTCGCTCTGGGTTTTAAAGGCGATTTGTTAAAAAAATTTTCACAGCTGATTTTTGCACTTTACAAGGCTTTTAATGAAACCGACGCTTCACAAATCGAAATCAATCCTTTGGTTGAAACCAAGGAAGGTGATATCATCGCACTTGATGCCAAAATCAATTTTGATGACAACGCCTTGCATCGTCATGATCAAATCCGCACCCTGCGTGATTTGGATGAGGAAGAGCCTTTAGAAATCGAAGCCTCAAAATTCGATCTCAACTACATCAAAATGGACGGCAAAATCGGCTGCATGGTCAACGGCGCCGGGCTTGCCATGGCAACGATGGATATCATCAAACTTTACGGATCATCGCCGGCAAATTTCCTTGATGTTGGTGGTGGAGCCACGCGCGAGAAGGTCACAGCCGCTTTCAAAATCATCCTTTCCGATGCAAATGTGAAAGGAATTTTGGTCAATATTTTCGGCGGCATCATGCGTTGTGATATAATTGCCAACGGCATTATTGAGGCGGCAAAAGATGTTCATTTAAGCGTTCCGCTGGTAGTTCGCCTCGAAGGAACAAATGTTGATTTAGGCAAGGAAATTCTTGCCAAATCCGGCCTTGCCATCATCCCCGCCAACGATTTGGCCGATGCGGCAGAAAAAATTGTTAAAGCGGTTAAAACATCTGAAATTTCAAGTTAATCATGTCAGTTCTAATCAATAAAAACACCAAAGTTATTTGCCAGGGAATCACTGGTTCACAAGGCACTTTTCACACTGAACAAGCGCTTGCTTATGGTACTAAAATGGTTGGCGGTGTCACGCCTGGCAAGGGTGGAAGTCAACATCTTCATCTTCCGGTTTTTGACAGTGTTTTTGAAGCCAAACAAAAAACCGCTTGCAATGCTTCAGTGATTTACGTGCCGCCAGCTTTTGCTGCCGACGCCATTCTCGAAGCAATTGATGCCGAGATTGAACTGATTGTCTGCATCACTGAAGGCATCCCAGTGCTTGACATGGTAAAAGTGAAAAAATCTTTGTGCGGCTCAAAATCGCGTTTGATCGGCCCCAACTGCCCAGGCATAATCACTCCGGGTGAATGCAAAATCGGCATCATGCCCGGCCATATTCACAAGCGCGGCAAAATCGGCATCGTTTCACGTTCCGGCACTTTAACTTACGAAGCAGTTCATCAAACAACCAATACTGGCTTGGGACAAAGCACCTGCATCGGCATTGGTGGTGATCCGGTCAATGGCACCAGTTTTATTGATTGCCTTGATATGTTTTTGTCCGATCCGGAAACCGAAGCCATGATCATGATTGGCGAAATCGGCGGAACTGACGAGGAAGAGGCTGCCGAATTCATAAAAGCCGAAGCTAAAAAGGGCCATAAAAAACCAATCGTCGGTTTCATCGCCGGCAGAACAGCTCCTCCGGGACGCAGAATGGGACATGCCGGTGCCATAATTTCCGGCGGCAAAGGCGGTGCGGAAGGAAAAATTGACGCAATGAAATCAGCCGGAATCACCGTCGCCGACAGCCCGGCAGCGCTTGGTGAAACCATGCTTAAATTACTAAAAAACCCCAATAACGCTTAAGGAATTATGGCTTAAGTCTACAAACTCTAAGTAAAACCAATAAACTCCACCACACTGTCACCCCGCACTTGTTGCGGGGTCCATTTGGTCGCAACCA
>Ga0209343_10000492_pt1 | contig 55568 bp, 49 predicted proteins | sample RifCSPlowO2_02_FD_184026 | JGI IMG/M metagenome (GOLD analysis project Ga0209343, IMG submission 184026) | Groundwater microbial communities from Rifle, Colorado - Rifle CSP2_plank lowO2_0.2 (SPAdes) (version 2) | ecosystem: Environmental > Aquatic > Deep subsurface > Groundwater | place...
CTTTAAGATTCTTTACCTCAACTTCTATCAGCATATTATGCGGGCTATTCTCTCTTGCTTTGAATACCGCCTCTGCAATGCTGCCGACTGCTGCAATATGATTATCCTTTATGAGAAACCCATCGCAAAGACCAAATCTGTGGTTAAAGCCGCCGCCCATCCTGACTGCATATTTTTCAAGAATCCTCAGGCCCGGGGTTGTCTTTCTTGTATCAAGAATTTTTGTCTTAAAGCCCTTTACCTTATCAACATACTGCCTTGTCAATGTTGCAACTCCAGAGAGCCGCTGCAAAAAATTGAGCGCAACCCGCTCAGCGGTAAGAATAGATGAAATCTTGCCAGAAACCGTAGCAAGGGTTTTACCTTTCTTAACATTATCCCCATCGTTTACACCAGCCTTAAACACAAGCCTCTCATCAACCGTCTTGAATACAGCCTCTGCAATGGGAATACCTGCAACAATAATATCCTCTTTTGCTACAATATCTGCCTCGCCCTCTTTATGCGCTTCCACAGTCGCTTTTGTTGTAATATCACCTGACCCAATATCCTCTGCAAGGGCAGTCTCTATAATATCCTGAATGCTGTAAGCTGTATCAATGTGCTTGATTTCCACTCTTAATCCTCTTTATCCTCTCCAACCCTTCTTCTAATTTCGCCTTTTTCTGCAAAAGCTCTTCAACCCTTATTTTATCCTTTTCAACAACCTCTTTCGGTGCACGGGCAAGGAAATTCTCGTCGGATAACTTCCTCTGAACGCCTTCAAGGTCTTTCATAACCTTTTCTAAATCTCTGGCAAGCCTCTTTTCTTCCTCATAAAAGTTTATAAGCCCTTTGAGCGGGACAAATATCTCTACACTGCCTGCAATGGCAACAGCTGCATTCTCTGGTCTATCAGCAGGCGCTGATATCTTCAGATCAGAGACCTTTGCCAATGTCTTTATATACCTCTCTTCAGATGTAAGCAATGCCCTGACTGTTGCATCTGCAGAATAGCAAATAGCTTCAATAGTTGCTGAAGGCGCAATATTCATTTCGCTTCTGATATTCCTGATGGCCTTTATTGCCTCCATAAGACTATTCATCTCTTTTTCTGCATCAGGATAATCCTCACTTGCCTTTGGAAAAGGCTGCTGCATGATGCTCTTGCCCCCTGCCCATTGCCCCTTGCCCCTTGCCCCTTCTTCTATAGGCAGGACATCCCAAATCTCCTCAGTAATGAACGGCATCATCGGATGGAGGAGCTTTAAGGAATCTTTTAAAACTTTGACAAGAATATACTGGGCTGTCTTTTTTCTCTCCTCGCCATTTTCGCCGCGCAAATCTCCTTTAATAAGCTCTACATACCAGTCGCAGAGTTCATGCCAGATGAACTGGTAAATACTATTTGCCGCATCGTTGAATCTGTATGTTTCCAGCGCAACAGTAACTTCCCTGACGGCTGCGTTCAATCTCGTTAGTATCCACTTGTCCGCTAAAGAATATTCAACTTCTGACTTCTGACTCCTGACTCCTGACTCCTGAATGTTCATCAGGGTAAACCTTGCCAGATTCCATATCTTGTTGCAGAAGTTTCTGTATCCTTCAATCCTTTCCTCTGCAAGTTTTATATCCCTGCCCTGGGCAGCCATAGCAGATAAAGTAAACCTGAATGCGTCTGTTCCGTATTTATCCATGATAACGAGCGGGTCAATGACATTGCCTTTGCTCTTGCTCATCTTCTGGCCTTCAGCGTCTCGTACCAGTGCATGGATGTACACATCTCTGAAAGGCACATCATTCATAAACTTTAACCCTACCATCATCATCCTCGCGACCCAGAAGAATATAATGTCAAAGCCCGTAATGAGGGCAGATGTAGGATAATAGCGGGAAAGCTCCTTTGTCCTGTCGGGCCAGCCAAGGGTTGAAAATGGCCAGAGCGCAGATGAAAACCAGGTATCAAGCACATCATTGTCTCTCACAATCTCTTTTCCGCCACAGGTAGGGCATGTCTTTGGTTCAGTCCGTGAGACAACTGGCCTTGCCTTTGCTGTAAAATTCTTTTCGCCGTGAACTTCATATATTTCATTCTTATTGCATTTTATACAATACCACGCAGGTATCTGATGCCCCCACCATATCTGCCGTGAAATGCACCAGTCCTTGATATTTCTCATCCATTCAAAATAGGTATTTTCCCAGCCCTGCGGAACAATTTTTGTCCTGCCATGCTCAACTGCCTTCATAGCCTCATCTGATAGAGGTTTTACCTTTACATACCACTGCGGAGAAAGATATGGCTCTATAACAGTTTTGCACCGATAGCACTTTCCTATGGCATGCTTATGGTCTTCTACCTTTGTGAGAAATCCTTTTTCTTTTAAGATATGGATGACCCTTTCCCTCGCCTTGTGGGCATGCAAATCCAGAATCTCTTTTATTACTTCAGGGTCTACATCGGGTATGTCAGGTTTGATATGGGCGCGCTCATTGAATATTGCTATGCGCTTCAGGCCGTGCCTATTCCCTGCCTCAAAATCATTGAAGTCATGGGCAGGGGTTATCTTTACAGCGCCAGTGCCGAATTCGAGGTCAACCAGAATTGAATCGCCTATAACAGGAATCCTCCGGCTTGTAAGGGGCAGTAGAACCTCTTTGCCTATAAATTTATTATATCGCTCATCTTGAGGATGTACAGCTACAGCTGTATCGCCAAGCATGGTTTCAGGCCGTGTAGTAGCTACGGTTAGATATTCTATTATAGAAGTTGAGAGGTTAAGAGGTTGAGAGGTTAACACATCTGCGAGGCGATACCTGATATAGTAAAGCTTGCCCAAGACCTCCTCATGTTCAACCTCTATGTCAGAGAGCGCTGTCAAACACCTCGGACACCAGTTAATCAGCCGCTCATCCCGGTAAATAAGCCCCTCCTCATAAAGCCTTACAAAGACCTCCACAACAGCCCTGCTAAGCTCCGGACTCATAGTAAACTGTTCGCGCGACCAATCGCATGATGCGCCGAGCCTTTTAAGCTGATGGATGATTGCGCCGCCTGATTCCTCTTTCCACTTCCAGACGCGTTCTATAAATTTACTTCTTCCAAGCTTATGCCTGTCCACCCCTTCTGCATGCAGTTTTTTCTCAACTACATTCTGAGTTGCAATGCCTGCATGGTCAGTGCCCGGAACCCAGAGAACATCAAATCCCCTCATCCTTTTGTATCGGGCCAGTATGTCCTGAAGCGTATTATTGAGGGCATGCCCCATGTGGAGGGAGCCGGTAACATTTGGGGGAGGGATAACCATTGAAAAGGGAGGCTTTTTAGAATCAGCATCCGCCTTGAAAAGTTCTTTCTCAAGGCAGTATTTTGACCACTTTTCTTCTACTGCCTTCGGATTATAGATTTTATCCAGTTCTTTCGTTTTCATATCCTTTTGTCAAAATAAAAAGGGGATTTGAAATCCCCTTGACTATCGGTTGTATTCTTTATTTACCGACCACTCAGCACTACCACTGACAACTGTTCTATTTTACTTTTCCCATTGCCTCTTTTATCTTTCTTATCTCTTCCCTTATCATTTCCTCTGCCAAATCAGGAACTACCTCCCATGCAATCTCTTCAATCACCTCTTTTGAAATCCTTCTTACAACCTCTTCCAGTTTCTCTTTTGGAACAGCCCCGAGCTCAACTACCTCTTCCTTTACAGCCTCTTTTACCTTGGCCTCAACCCTTTCTGTTATTGGTACAACTTTAGGCGCAGCAGGCATGGTTGGAATAGGCGGCGCTGTTGGTATTATCGGCGGCTGAGGTGTTGGCGGTTTAATTTCTGGCGCAGCTTTAAATACCTCAGATGGTTTCGGTGGCGGCGTCGGCTTAACCTCCTCTACGGGCTTCAACTCCTCCTCAGCTAATTCAAGTTCTATGAATTCATCCTCCACCTTAGGTTTCTTAGGCTCACCTTTTCGAGGCTCTGCAAAAAATTCTTCCCCCCAAATATCCTTTTCCGCACCAGCCTTTGCAGGCGCCTCTGCCTCAGCAGTACCCATAAAGTCGCCAACCTCCCATATATCTGCAGGAACCGGCGGTTTTACTTCTGGCATCGGAGGTTTCGCTTCTTCAACAGGGGCTGCTGGCATAGGCGGCCTTGACAATAGATTCTTAACCTTGTCTATGAGCTCCTGCGATTCAAACGGTTTGACTATATGGTCATCCGCCTTTACCAATTTGGCCTTTTTGTCATCAAGAGGCTCAAATGTGCCTGCTAAGAGCAGTACTGGTATATGCTGGAGTCCAGGATCTTTCTTAATAATTTCACAGACCTCGTAACCATTTTTCCCGGGCATGGCAATATCAGCTATCACAAGATCAGGCTTTGATTCTTTTATCTTTGCTGCTGCAGAATCGCCATCGCCAACAACCATAAGGTCATAATCCTCACTTGCAAAGGTAATGGATATAACCTTTTGAATGGTAATACTATCATCTGCCAGGAGAATTTTTTTGGACATTTATTGCTCCCTAATAATTGTTCAGAAAATATCTTTAATTGCTGGAAAAGTCAAGGGGTATTTGGTTTGTCTTCTTACTCCCCAGCCCCAAGATTCTCCTCTATCCTCAAATACACTGTCTTATCCAGAATCACATCCATCTTATCAATCTCTTTTAAGGCGCTCATGAGTTCTTTTTCTTTGGCATGATGAGTAACAATGACGACTGGTACTGCGCCGCCGACTTTTCTGTCTTTCTGTATCACTGATAAGATGCTGATGTTATGGTTGCCGAGAATACCGGAAATCTTTGACAACACCCCCGGCTTATCTAAAACGGAAAATCTCAGATAATACGGTATCTCAAGATTTTCTATATGCTGTATCTCGACTTTCCTGACAGATTCTTCTGTATATGACAGCGGCGCAACCCTGTGACTTGCGCCTTTCTTCATATTCCTACAGATATCCACCACATCTGCCACCACAGCGCTCGCTGTAGGCATCATACCAGCGCCCCTGCCATAAAACAGGACTGAACCTACTGCGTTGCCTCTGAGATAAATGGCATTGTAAACACCATCAACAGTGGCAAGAAGATGCTCTGCAGGAATCATAGTGGCATGAACCCGCGCCTCAATCTTGCCATGCTCTTCCTTTGCAATGGCAAGGAGTTTAATCTTATAGCCGAACTCTTTTGCAAACTTTATATCTATCGGAGTAATCCTGCTGATGCCTTCTGTGTAGATATCTTCAAGTTTGATGTATGTGCCATAAGCAAGATTTATGAGGATTGCCAGCTTGTGCGCCGTATCAATGCCTTCCACATCATATGTCGGGTCTGCCTCTGCATAGCCCTTTTCTTGGGCCTTTTTCAGGACATCCTCGAACTTACCGCCTTCATTTGTCATCTTGCTCAGGATATAATTTGCCGTGCCATTGATAATGCCATAGATAGAATTGATTTTATTTGCAACAAGCCCCTCTTTCAATGCCTTGATAATCGGGATGCCGCCGCCAACGCTCGCCTCAAAACCTATATCAACATTATTTGAAGATGCTGCCTTAAAAATCTCCTCACCATGCTGGGAAAGGAGCGCCTTATTCGCTGTCACAACATGTTTTTTATTTTTAAGTGATTTTAAGATAAAAGTCTTTGCAGGTTCAATGCCGCCAACAAGCTCAATGACAATATTGATAGCTGGGTCGCTGATAATATCATTGGCATCTGCGGTGAGTATTGATTTCGCTACCTCCACACCTCTCTCGCGGGTGAGGTCTTTATCTGCAATCCTTTTCAGGACAACCTCTGCACCAAGCCTCTCCTGAATGGTCTTTGCATTTTCTTTCAGAACCTTGACCACACCTGTGCCAACTGTGCCGAAGCCTATGAGACCGATGTTAATTTTTTGCATAGTAGCTATTTCGCCACCTCTAACATTTCGCCTTTAGTCTTGGGTCTTACTTCTGTAGTCTTTTTAAATGCTTCCTTAATCCCCTTCGCAGCCTGCCTTGTCCTGTGTTCATTTTCAATCAGGGCAATCCTTACATACTCATCCCCATATTCACCAAAGCCAACCCCAGGTGATACAGCCACCTTTGCCTCCCTCAGCAACAACTTGGAAAATTCCAAAGAACCCATCTTCCTGAACTGTTCGGGAATCCTCGCCCATACAAACATGGTAGCCTTCGGCTTTTCTATTGGCCAGCCTGCCTTATTAAAACTGCTTATCAATACATCACGGCGCTTTTTGTATGTCTCGCATATCTCATGCACGCACTCCTGAGGCCCATTTAATGCGCTGATTGCTGCAATCTGGATAGGCTGGAACATGCCGTAATCCATATAACTCTTTATCCTCGCAAGCGCACCTATCAGCCGTTTATTTCCCACTGCAAAGCCGACCCTCCATCCGGGCATGTTATAGCTCTTTGATAAAGTGAAAAATTCTACGCCGATATCCTTTGCACCGGGGACCTGCAGAAAACTGGGCGCCTTATAGCCATCAAACACAATATCTGCATATGCGAGGTCATGAACAACGAGGATATTATGCTCTTTTGCAAAATCCACAATCTTTTTAAAAAATTCTATATCAACAACCTCTGTAGTTGGATTATGCGGAAAATTGATTATTAAAAGTTTGGGCTTAGGCCATGTCTGCTTGACTGCGTTTAAAAGCTCTTCAAAGAAATCCCTGCCCGGCAGAAGCGGGATGCTCCGCACATCTCCGCCTGCAATGACCACGCAGTAGGTGTGAATAGAATATGTGGGGTTAGGGACAAAGACCACATCACCGGGGCCAATGATTGCAAGCGCAAGATGGGAAAGCCCCTCTTTTGAACCTATCGTTGCAATGGCCTCTGATTCAGGGTCAAGGTCAACATCGTACCGCCTCTTATACCAGTCTGTTATGGCAAGCCGTAATTTATATATGCCCTTTGAAGCAGAATACCGGTGATTTCTCGGATTCTTAGCAGCCTCAAGGAGCTTGTCAACAATATGCTGGGGTGTGGGCTGGTCAGGATTGCCCATGCCAAAATCAATAATATCCTCCCCGCGCCTGCGCGCCTCCATCTTTAGCTCTGTTGTTATATTAAAGATATACGGCGGAAGCCTTTTTATCCTGTGAAATTCTTCCAATCAACCCTCCAAAAAATTTCTAAAGATTTATGCTGCTGCATACTCACGAACATCTACCTGAACACCACATTTTACAGCATCTTCCGCTGATTTAAGGAGCAATGCGGAAATATCTTCATCCACATATTCCTCGCCACAGTTAGCGCATACTCTCGCAGGAACACCTTTGATAACTAACATAGTGCCGTTTCTTTCAAGGGTGATCGTAGCTTTGCCTTGTCGTGTTTCTCCATGCTTACAGATTACGCATTTCATATAATAGACCTCCTTCTTTTAAAACCCGGTTCCCACATGAATTAACTCCGTTTATAGCGTTATTGCGTTCATTGCGCCTCTCATTCAAAGCAGACGACAAAGTAAAAAGCTCCAGATGTCCGCCTTAGGCGGACGGAGCAAGCAAACACCGAGATTCCTCTCCGCCTCTGGCGGATCGGAACAGGCTCCGCAGATGGACTTTTTACGAAGCCGTCAATAATTCTGCATTATACGAACTCCTCACAAAAGGCCCCGAATAAACGTGCTTCAACCCGATATCTTTTCCGTATTCCTCATATTCCTTAAAAACCTCAAGGGAGATATATTCCTGAACCTCAAGATTTTTTGATGACGGCCTCAAATACTGGCCTATGGTAACAGCGTCGCAACCGGAATTTAACAGGTCTTTGAGAACAGATTTTACTTCATCCTTTGTCTCGCCAAGGCCGACCATAAGACCAGATTTTGTGATTATCTCTCCATTAATGGCCTTTGCCATTTCAAGCACCCTCAAAGATTGCTTATAATCAGCCTGCGGCCTTACCTCTGGATAGAGAGAAGGCACGGTCTCGATATTGTGATTAAATATATCAGGCCTTGCATCGAGAACAATCTTCAGAGCCCTCTTATCCCCTTTAAAATCAGGGTTAAAACCTCCTATAGAAATTGTGGGAATGGTATCTTTAACAGCCTTTATTGTCAAGGCGAATTGCGTTGCACCGCCATCAGCAAGGTCATCTCTTGTAACTGATGTTATAACTACATGCCTGAGCCCAAGTTCCTTTGCTGTAAGGGCGATATTTTGAGGCTCGTCAGTGTCTACTGGCAATGCCTTTCCCCTCACCCCTCCCTCTCCCCATAGGGGAGAGGGAGAAAATGTAGATGTTTTTTCCACTGCACAGAAGCCACACCCCCTTGTGCAGACATCTCCGAGAATCATAAAGGTCGCAGTGGGCTTTGAAAAACATTCTCCGATATTTGGACACCGTGCAGACTCGCACACCGTATGCAGATTCCTGCTGCGCAGGATATTCTTCATTGTATGGAGCTTGCTCGGCTGGCCCATCGGCCGCGAAAGCCAGGAAGGGAGTCGTTTTGTTTGCTGTCTTACCATGAAATCAATCACCAATTCATAATTCGCAATTCTTAATTTTTAATTGCTGCTTTGTGTTTATCTACTATCTCATTCGCCAATCTATCCAGCGCCTTATAATCCTCATCCTTTGGCAGGCCTTTTATAATTACAGGCTCAAGCATCTCCAATTTTAAATTTGACATAAGCCCTTTTATCTGCTCCACCATTCTTCCGCCCCAACCATAAGAACCGATGATAGATGCAAATTTCAACTTTGGTTTCAGGGCATTTGCCAGAAACACAGCAGACACAACCACAGGATGAGCGCCGCTAAGAACTGTGGGAGAGCCTATTACAAGGGTTGCGGCATCTACCAGAGACATGGCAAGCTTTCCTGTATCAGCCACGGCAAGATTAAATTTTTCCACCTTGACGCCATTATCTGCAAGTATCTCCGCCAGATAATCCACCATTAATTGAGTGCTACCGTGCATTGTAACATACGGTATAACAACTGTATTGCTGACTCTATCAGAAACCCACTCCTGATGCGACCCCACAATGCATTCAGGGTCTTTATGCACAGGGCCGTGGCTCGGCGCAATCATGCTGATATCGTATTTCTTTATCTTTTCCAGATGCTTTTGAATCGTCGTCCTGAATGGCATCATCACCTCTGCATAATATCTCTTTGCAGCATCACATACATGCCAGTAGTCGCTATAAAATATATCTGAGGTGGCAAAGTGTGAGCCAAAAAGGTCGCAGGTAAAAAGCATCTTGTCTTCCCTGAGATACGTAAACATGGTCTCAGGCCAGTGAACCCACGGCGCATGGATAAATTCAAGGGTTTTATTCCCCAGAGATAATGTTTCTCCGTCATTGACTGTTATAATCCTTTCCTCCGGGATATGCAGATGCTCCACAAGCATAGGCTTGCCCTTGGGAGAAGCTACGACCTTAGCGCTTTTGTATTTATCCAGAACATGCGGCAATGCCCCTGAATGGTCCTGTTCAGCATGATGAGAGATGATAAAATCTATATTCTTGACATCCTCCAGATGAGACATGAGGACAGCGGTCATGCTCGGGTCAACGGTATCCAGCAGGGCAGTCTTCTCGCTTCCATAAATCAGATAGGCATTGTAACTGGTTCCGTCAGGCAGAGGAATGAGGGCGTCAAACAACCTCCTATCCCAGTCAACTGCGCCAACCCAGAATATGTCATCTTTTATCATTTTTAGCTTCATACTGCTACCTCATCTATGAAAACTGCTTTTCAAATATAACACACATGCTATAATTTCTTCAACCTTGACAAATTATGCGCTCCCATGTCACATCATGGCTCATAATTAATACAAACGCATTAAATAATGTGTCATTACGAGGAGCAGAGCGACGAAGTAATCCCCTCAAACTATGAGATTGCTTCGCTTTGCTCGCAATGACAATGTAACAATACTTAGTGCGTTTGTATTAGTCAAAAATCCATATGGCACATGAAGATAAAAAATCTCCACCGATGGGACGTAACGCCCAAAGAAGCAATTGAAATTCAGCGTAACCTGCAAAAAAGAATTCTTTTAAAAAATTTTTCTAAAGATATTCACTTAGTTGCCGGCGCAGACGCTGCATTTTCAACCCTTGACAAATTATGTTTTGCAAATGTAAAACCCAAATCTACTTTGTCGAAGACAAAGAAGATAATTTGTCAAGGGGCAAAAAAAGAAAATCTTGTTCATGGGGCTGTATGCGTTTTTTCCTTTCCTGATATGGAGCTTGTTGAGGAAAAGACCGCAACACTCCCGCTGAAATTCCCTTATATCCCAGGGCTCCTGAGTTTCAGAGAGGGGACTGTGCTTTTGAAATGTTTCGAGAAAATAAAGAATGCTCCGGATGTAATACTCTTTGACGGCCAGGGGATAATGCACCCCAGAAAGATGGGAATAGCTGCTCACCTCGGAATATTATTAAACAAGCCTGCCATCGGCTGCGCAAAGTCTTACCTTTATGGAGAATTTAATTTACCGGCAAACTTTAAAGGCGCATTTGAATACGTAAGGGACAAAAATGGAGAGCTCATAGGCGCATGCCTCCGCACCAGGAAAGATGTCAAACCAATATTTGTATCAACTGGGCATAAAATCAGCCTCTCTAAAGCAATAGATATTGTTCTGGCCTGCACAAAAAGATACCGGCTTCCAGAGCCTTTACGATATGCACATAGGTTAGCTGAAATTACAAAACAACGTTATGAAAAAGACTATTAAAAAGCTGATAAATGCGCGCGGTGGAAAATTCTCAACGGAGCTTGGTATCGAGCTATCCAATGGTGGGGCACAAGAGATATTTAAATGGTTTCTTGCATCAAAGCTTTTTGGCGCAAGGATAGGCACAAACATTGCTATAAAAACCTATAAGGAATTTGAAAAATGCGGTGTACTCACACCAAAGAAAATTTTAGAAACTGACTGGGACGGCCTTGTAAAGATATTGGACGATGGGGGCTATGTAAGATACGATTTCTCCACAGCCACAAAATTATTAGAGATAATGAAAGATTTAGAAAAAGACTATGCTGGCGATTTAAATAAACTTTATAAAAAGGCTAAAGATGAAAGAGAACTCGAGGAGCTCCTCAAAGATTTGGGAAAGGGCATCGGGGATGTAACGGTAAATATATTTCTGCGGGAACTTCGTTTGGTATGGGCAAAGGCAAAACCAGAACCTTCAGAGTTAGTGATACTTGCAGCCAAGCATTTAGGTATTAAAAAACCCAAACAACCACTCTTAAATACACTTGAGCGTATCTGGTCACTTAATAAGATTAAAGGTTATGACTTCTGCGACTTTGAGGCTGCTTTGGTTAGACTCGGAAAGGATTATTGTAAAAAATTGAAATGCACTGTATGTCCTATGGAGAATGACTGTCCGTGCAAAAGGTAATGAAATGTATGGATGTTTGTTAAAAACAGGGTTATTTCTACAAACAATAAAACACACCTAAAGAGGTGTGTTTTATTGTTTTATGTCGCCCCTCCTCTTACACAGGCATTGGCATCTCCTTTTCTTTTCCTTTCCCGACAGCTTTAATATGCTTTCTCAAGCCAAAAACATCAGCAAAGTTTTTCTTGCATACAGGACAATGAATATCAGCAAGCGATGCAAGATGAAAGAAGTCGGCAATAAAGAGAACCACCAAAGCTATTATAATAAAGGGGACTACATATACCATGATTGTCAGATCTGTCCACACCATATGCTACACCCCCTTTCGCATTATTGAAATTGGCAATCATTATTGAAAATGATTATCCCTTTCGTGCTAATATTATAACCCAAAATCAGCAAAAGTCAAGGTGTTTGAGGTATGCCTTGACCTATAATAACTTAAGCTTTGATAATAATGATGGAATGACCGCAAATTTTTCTGGCATTTTTATGACTAAAATCATATACTACTTTCAACAGATTGGTTATATTTGTAACAAATACCGTATAGATAAAAAGGGAGGATATTATGTCAGTAAACACCTTCAATATCACAGGAGATATGACAACCGGTGAAGTAACCACCAGATGGCCATCAACAAAAGAGGTATTTACAAAACACTTCGGCTCAGGCTGCTTTACATGCCCTGCCTTTGGCGGCGAGCCGATTTCTATGGCATGCGCAATGCACTCAACAGACCTTAATATGTTTGTGGGCGAACTTATTGAAGCAGCAAAAAAGGATGCGGCTGCAAAGCAGTAAGATTGGCAAAGCTGCGGCGTCCCGGATGTAACCGGGTGAACGCATAAAAAACCCGTTGATGTCAGTCAACGGGTTTTTTATATTCCAACCTTAAGAAATATCAGATACCTGTAAAGCAGATTAATTCATTTCTTCCCCTCTTATTACCTCGTTTACTATCCTGCTAACCTCAGCCATCTTATACGGCTTGGCAATGCAACCTTTGAAGCCATATTTTTTGTAATCAGCCATTATTGGGTCATTTGAATATCCGCTCGATACAATTGCCTTAATAGCAGGGTCTATCTCCAGCAACTTATTAATTGCATCCTTACCACCCATACCTCCAGGAATTGTTAAGTCCATGATAACCGCATCAAAAGGTTTGCCCGATTCCTTTGCCTTTCTGTATGCCTCAACTGCCTTTGCGCCATCTTCGGCAAGTTCGACCTCATATCCGTATTTCATAAGCATTTCACCGGTCACGGCTCTTAGTAACTTTTCATCATCCATTAATAAAATCCTTCCTCTACCGGCAATATATTCCTCTTCCTGAGCCACTCGCTTAACGGCCTTCTTTTCAGAAGCGGGCAAGTATACAGAAAAGATAGCACCCTTACCTGATTCTGATTCTACGGTAATATATCCCCCATGATTCTTAACAATAGAATAGACAGTAGAAAGCCCAAGACCGCTTCCCTTCTCCTTGGTTGTGAAATAGGGGTCAAATATCTTTTGGAGATTCTCCTTTGCAATCCCTCCCCCATAATCTTTGACCAGTATATTTACATATCTTCCCTTCTTCAGGGAAACAGTGTCTTCTTCTATAATAGTATTTTCGCATCTTACCTCAACTATGCCACCTTCAGGCATAGCCTGGTCAGCGTTAAGGACAATATTATTAATCACCTGGCTTATCTGACCTTCGTCCACTTCAACCGGCCAAAGGTCTTCAGGTATAGAGAACTCTGGTTTCACCTTAGAACCGCTCAGTGTAAAAGTGGTTGAATCCTTGATGAGTTCCGCAATAGATATGGTTTTCTTAATCGGCGCTCCGCCCTTTGAAAATGTAATCAATTGCTGAGCCAGTTCTTTAGCCCGGAAGCACGCTTTTTCGGACTCGGTTAATATCTTTGAAATCTTATCGTCAGTTCTTATGTTCATCTTCGCCAGCGAAATATTGCCGAGTATACCAGCCAACACATTATTAAAGTCATGAGCGATACCGCCTGCAAGAACGCCAAGAGATTCAAGCTTTTCAATCTTTGAAAGATCCTGCTCCATTCTCTTTCGTTCAGTAACATCACGGATAACCGCAATAATATACTCTCTGTTGTTGAAAATGAGGTATCTCGCATTGACCTCTACAGAGAGCGTTGTTCCATCCTTGCGCCTCCCGACTGCTTCCCGGAGCATACCCCCTCCTTTTTTTAATTCCTCTACATACATTTTCCAGGAAGAACTGTCCTGCACAAGAGCAATTTCAACATCATAGACTTTCATACGAGAGAATTCATCACGACTGAAGCCTAAATCAATATATGCCCTATCATTAAAGTCAAGGAAACGGCCTGTTTCAGGTTCTACAACGACAACAGCATCATTTGACTGATTTATGAGGCTTCTGAATAATTGCAACTCATTCAATGCCCCCTCGTGAGCTGTAATTTTATCTTTCAACTGTCGGTTCATTTCTTTGAGCTCAGATGTTCTCTCAATTACGAGCTGTTCAAGTTCCTCGTTGAGTCTGTGCAGTTCTCCCTCTATCTCCTTACGTTTTATAATATTTGCAAAATTCTCACCTACTATTTTAAGGAGCGCTATGATGTCTTCACTCCATGTTTGCTCCATTCTTACAGAATCGAATCCGAGAAACCCAATCAAATTTCTGCCATAAACCATGGGAACGATGACAAGTGACTTAATATCCTGCGCCTTGAGAATCTCTTTTTCTGCGCCCGCCTCAGGTGTAAGCGCAGATATGCGATAAATATGAATTACCTCAAGCTCTTTGAGCTTCTTCATTGACCATGGGAAATTTTCTACAGAAAACCCCTTCAAATTGTTGATCCGAGGGCTAATTCCCTTTCTGCACCATTCATGGATATTGTCTATCTTAGCGCCGTCATAACTAAAGAGAGATATGTAGCTACGGTCAACATTAGCAAATTCACCGATTATCTGCAGCGCATTATTGATTCCGGCATCAATATCTTCCAATGCGAGGTTAATAAATTGTGTGGATATAGAGGTGATAATACCCTCGAATGTAAGGCGATATTTTAAATGTTCATCAGCCCTCTTCAATTCAGTAATATCCCTGACTATGCTTATTGCATTTGTAACTTCATTATTCACCTTTAAAAATGTAACCGTGATATGTGCCGGGAATATTTCGCCATTTTTTCTCTTTAAGAGATGCTCTGTTCGCAAGATGCTCATTTGACTTTTTATTGCTTCTTCAAGCTTTTTTCCAAAATCATGAAAGCTCATCTCATCGGGATAGAGGACAGCCGTTGCCAGGCCAATGCACTCCCATGGCCTGTATCCAAAAATAGATTCTACTGAACTATTGGCAAAACTTATTACCCCCTCTGGCAGTTTAATCGTGAATACAGCGTCTCCTAAAGAATCATGAAGCTTTTCAAGATAATTCCTTTCTTTCTGAAGCACACCTTCTACCCGCTTTCGCTCAGTGACATCACGCGCTACAGCCACCATGTAATCATGCCCATGCAGGGTTATAAATGAGACATTCACCTCTACCGGAAATATCTCGCCATCCTTCCGCTTGTGGACGCCTTCTAAAACCATATAACCCTGCTTTTTCACTTCCTTAACATGCCTTTCCCAGAAAGAAGTTTCAGGAAAAACCGCTTCAATATCAATAACCTTCATCCTGAGAAATTCGTCGCGAATATATCCCAAACTGCTGCATGCCTTATCATTCACATCCAGGAAACGGCTTGTTTCAGGGTCTACTACAAATATGGCGTCATTTAACCGGTTTATTAAACTTTTAAAGAGCTGTGATTCTCTTTCGGCCGTTCGATGATCTGTAGTATCTCGTGTTACTCCAATTACCCCCACCCTCTCACCTTGTTCATCATAAAGAGGAGATTTGACTGTTTCGAAGAATAGCGTTCCTCTGTTTTTATAGGCAATCTCCTCTTTAATGCAAATAGCCTTACCATTTTTGATTACTTCTCTATCACTACTCGCAAAGCGTTCTGCCAGTTCAGGCGGGAATATTTGCTCATCAGTTTTATCGATAATTTGCGCTTCCCCAAGGCCGACGAATTCTGCAAAGGCCTTATTAACCATGAAGTGGCGGCCCATCATATCCTTAAAATACACCAGTTCAGGAATGGTATCTATGAGGGGTTTATAGAGTGCAAACCTCTCTCTTGAAATGCCCCCTCTTTGCTTCTGCCCCGCTTTTATTTGTTTAGATTTAGAAATATTTTGGCGTGAAATCTTTGATTTCTTAATATCTCGGCGTCTGATTTTATTTCTGTTTATCATATAAAAACACCTCAAATCCGCTCTTTTCTAAAGGGTGGCGGGATTATTTTCATGCCCATTTGTGAATATTAGGTCATGGATGTTTCATATTAATTCCTGAGTATTATCTTGGCTGGCCATTCCTACTTTAACGTACTGAACATTCTACCCCAATGATTTCATAAATCTTTTTCATATCAATGCTCTCATGTATGATTTCCGCCATCTTTTTTATTTCTTCGCATCTTTTAATTTGAAATAATACAGGACATTGATTTTTAAATCCCTTTTCATCCCTGATACTATTTAAAAACCCTGTCCTGAACTCATCATTATCAAATATCCCATGTATATACGTGCCCCATACCTTGCCGTCCCTTGATACCCCACCATCTTCTATGCTGACGGAAGCTCCATTTCTATCTGTTATGATGGAGAACGGCTGTTCTCTGCCGGTCGTTTCTCCCATGTGTATTTCATAGCCTTTTACCAGACAATCCCCCCTGCCCCTCTTTGCTAAAGGGGGGGACGAGGGGATTTGTGCCTTTACCTGATATGTTTTCTTCTCTAATTCCAGAATTGTCTCCATATCCAGCAGCCCGAGGCCTTTAATCTCTTTGAGGGTAGACTCTACACCATAAAGGTCTTTTACTGCCTTCCCCAGCATCTGAAAACCACCGCAGATGCCGATAACCCTTCCGCCATGTTCTGCAAAATAAATTATCGCATCCGCAATGCCGTTCTTTTTCAGCCAGTCTATATCTTCCAGCGTGTTTTTACTGCCAGGAAGTATGACAACATCAGCATTATCCAATTCCACAGGTTTTGTAACATATCGTACAGCCACATCCGGCTCAAACCGAAACGGATCAAAATCCGTGAAATTAGATATTCTTGGCAGTTTAATTACCGATATGTTTATTTTCTTCTGACTCCTGACTTCTGACTTCTGACTTCTGTCTAACGCCACCCCATCCTCATCAGGCAGGATTATATCCTTCAGATACGGCACAACGCCAAAAACCGGCAGGCCTGTTTTGCTCTCCAGAAAATCAATGCCTGGTTCAAGAAGCTTCAAATCCCCTCTGAATTTATTTATGATAAATCCTCTTATCCTTTTTCTTTCAGAAGGGGTCAACAACTCCATTGTCCCGACTAACGATGCAAAAACGCCGCCCCGGTCAATATCTCCAATCAAAATTACCGGCGCATCAACCATCTCAGCAAGGCCCATGTTTGCGATATCATTTTCTCTCAAGTTTATCTCTGCAGGACTTCCTGCACCCTCAATGACAATCACATCATTTTTTTCAGATAACCTTTTGTAGCTTTCCATTACATACGTAGCTGCTTCTTTCTTAAATCTATGGTACTCCTGAGCCTTCATGTTGCCGTATACCTTGCCGTGGATAATCACCTGAGCGACCATGTCAGACGTGGGTTTTAATAAAATAGGATTCATATCTACGCATGGCTCAATACCTGCGGCCTCTGCCTGAAATGCCTGGGCCCTTCCTATCTCGCCGCCATCAAGAGTGACAAATGAATTTAAAGCCATGTTCTGAGCTTTGAAGGGTGCAACTTTTAAGCCTTGATTTTTAAATATATGGCATAGGGCAGCAACAAGTATGCTCTTGCCTACATGGGAGGCTGTGCCTTGGAGCATTAGAGGATTAGAACTAAAAGAAGTTGAGAGCTTAAGAGGTTGAGAAGTTAAGAGTTTTTTCTCATCTTCTAAACTTCTTATCTTCTTAACTTCTATCTTTTCCATCTTATCATCTTCGTTCTTTGCTGACTCCTGACTATATTCGGACATTATAGCCTCTTGGGGTTATCATTTTATTATTAGAAACAAAGGTTGTGCTATTACCTATTATCAAAATCGTTGACATATCTATAAAATCGTAATGAACTGGCAATTCTTTTAGAGTAGCTATCTTTATATCTTCCCCTTCTCGTGTACCATTTTTAACGATGCCGACGGGCGTATGAGCACCTCTTGATGAGGATATCATATCAATCGCCTCTTCAAGCTGGAAAGTTCTTGCCTTGCTTTTTGGGTTGTAGAGTATTATTACAAAGTCTCCTTCTGCTGCCAATTTAAGCCGCCTTTTGATTGTCTCCCACGGCGTTAAAAGGTCGCTTAATGAGATAGATGCGAAGTCATGCATGAGCGGCGCACCAAGAAGGCTTGCCGCAGCGCAAAAGGCAGGGACTCCGGGAATGACTTCAATAATAAATGAATCGGAGAATCGGTGAACGGGTGAACCGGAGATTTTTTTCTCCGTTTCTCCCTTTCCCCGCTTCTCCCCTTCTTCGTTAGTGTGTCTGTTGAACATCAGTTCATATATGAGCCCTGCCATTCCGTATATCCCAGCATCTCCACTGGATACTACAGCTACCTTTTTACCCTGCGCTGCCAATTCGATTGCCTTCTGGCATCTATCTACCTCTTGAGTCATACCTGTAGAAAAAACCTCTTTACCTCTGATAAGATTCTTCACCAAATCAACGTAGGTCTTGTATCCCACAATAACATCGCAGCCTTCCAATGTCTTTCTTGCCTTGAAGGTAAGATGTTCAAGTCCGCCTGGGCCTATGCCTACGATATGAATTGCGCCTTTGCTACCGCTATGGTAACCCGTCCTATCTTTTGCTTTTTTATCCATATCTTTTCCCTGTTTAAAGCACACAGGGACAGGTTTGTCCCCGCTGATTTTAATGCCGCCGGTTCGCATACGCCGCCCACGCCGACCTTTCCCATCACAAATTCCGAAAAACCTGACGGCAGGGGCATATCTGCCAGTTCATCCTTTGAATAAAAATCTACTTTTAAATTATATTTTTCGGCAAATTTCAAAAGTCCTGTTTCATTTTTTTTAACATCAATGGAAGCAATATTCCTTACTGATAATGGGGACACATCCCATTTTTTTAATACTGAGAAATATGCGCTCTCCACTTCTTTCAATTTGATACCTCTGTCACAGCCGATACCAACGACCAAATCCTTTGGTCGTAAAAACAGGATGTGGGATGTGGGATGTGGGATGTGGGACAAGAGACCATTTGAAATGATAACGAAGGTATCTATTTTATCATGTTTGATTTGAGAAATGGATTTATAGAATTTAAAACCCACGCCCCACTTCCTACTTCCCACTCCCATTTTTATCGCCTTCAGCCTTCTTCCATCCCCATCAACAAACGCCACTGACCTCCTGTTCACAATGGCAGAATTCACGACCTTAATCCTTTTTACATCCTCAATTGCCAGATTAAATCTCTCAGCAATCTCCTCAATGCATGGTAGCCTGTTCACATCCGTTGCGGTAGTGATAACAGGTTTGGCACCAGTTACCTTTGCAATCTTTCTCGTAAGCTCATTTGCACTGCCGAGATGACCTGATAATAGACTTATAACATGCTTACCCTTCTCATCCATCACAACAACTGCAGGATCCTCTGCCTTATTTTTTAAGAACGGCGCAATTGTGCGGACTACAATGCCAGTGGCCATGATGAAAATCATGCCGTCGTATTTTTTAAAGGCGTATCTTACACATTTTTTAAAATCTTTGAGGTTGACAAAAAGATTGGCATCTATTTTATGCGAGAGTCTTTTGCCAAGGGCAATACCGTTTTTTGTAATTGCAAAGACTGCTAAATTCACCTTTTTTCAATCCTTTTAACAATCTCTACAACTTTATTAACAGAAAACAAAAAAAGCCTCTTACCTTTATCCTTTGTCGCCTTTGCTGGATTTCCCCAGACCCCGCCCTTCCAGTATTTGAGCTTATCCCTTATAACAAACGGCGATGGAAGCTGAGGATACTCTTCCTTTGCCCTCCCTTTTACCAGTTCCGGCGCAAGATATAATATCCTTGATGTCTCTATCTCGCCCGCATGGCCATCGTTTTTGGTCTCAACAAGCTTCTCGCCCTCTTTCCTTATCATGTCGTACTCAGATATGACGGCAATCTTAATGTCATCAATTTCATCAATAAGCTCCTCGCCCACCTCTCTCAATGCAGATAGATGAATATTCCCAGCATGGCCTGAAATTAAAATAAAATTCCGCAAGCCTTTACTGTATGCTGATTTGATTATATCTCTCGCTGCCGCTCTTAAGGTGTCAGAAGAAATACCGATGCTGCCAGGGTGGGCTCTCGTTGATGTTAGAACACCATAGTGAACTGGAGGCGCAACGAAGACCTTAACCCTCTTTGCAGCCTCTTTAACAACCTCATAGACCTGAATTGTATCAGTTGATAAAGGCAAGTGGCTTCCATGCTCTTCTATTGTGCCAAAAGGAATAATCAGGGTCTTTGTCTTTTTTAAACCTTTTTTAAAGTCATCCATCGTGATGTTTTCTAAAAGCATTATAACCTCCTTCGATAGAGCCATATCCCAAGCAATGCCCCTAAACCGTCAACAATTGCATCATAGATGCTGGAATTTCTATTTGGGACAAAATATTGATGAACCTCATCTGAGATACCGTATATAAAAGTTATAACAAAAGCGATGGCTGCAGCTATTTGTAAATTACCAGTGATAGCGCCTATAGTTCTGAACCACAAGATTCCAAGGATACCATATTCTACAATATGTATTAGTTTATCAATACCCCATATCTCAGGTAACTGCAATTCTCCAAAAGACTGGGAAGAGATATAAAATATAAAAACCGTATAACTTGCAAGGAGTAGACTGTGACCGAGTACTGTTTGCCACTTAGGCCCTCTTTTTTCTATAACCATGTGCGAAACCCTTATCATAAAGTTTTGACCTTTTACCTTTAGCGCTTATCTTTCCTTCAAGCGCCTCTCCGACAATAATCATAGCCTGCCTCTCAATCCCTGCCTTTTTAACCTTTTTCACTATATCCTTAAGTCTTCCTTTTATAATCTTCTCATCCTCCCATGTAGCCCTATATACTACTGCAACAGGCGTCTCCCCTGGATATCCTTTTTTAAGTTCTTTAATAACATTTTCAACCATGCCAATACTTAAAAATATGCACATAGTTGCGTTGTGTTTTGCAAGCTCCGACATCTGCTCTTTTTCAGGCATTGGTGTTCGGCCCTCAAGTCGAGTAAATATAACAGTCTGAGTTATCTCAGGAAGTGTAAGCTCTCTTTTTAGCGCAGCAGCAGAGGCAAATGCAGAACTTACGCCCGGCACAACTTCATAAGGAACACCTTCTTTCTCCAGTATATCCGCCTGCTCCCGGAGTGCGCTGTATAGGGTTGGGTCTCCTGAGTGAAGCCGGACAACCTTTTTCCCAGCCCTTGCAGCGTCCACCATGACTTTCATGATTTCTTCCAGATTCATGGATGCGCTATCGTGAATATCCGCATCAGACCGTGCATATTTCAAAACCCTTTCCTTCACAAGAGAGCCTGCATAAACAATAATATCCGCATCTCCCAGAAGCCTCCTGCCCTTTACTGTGATAAGTTCAGGATCGCCTGGACCTGAACCCACAAAAAATACCTTTGTTTTTTTTCCTAATTTAGTCATTTCTTTATCATTATCATTGAAAAATAATCCAGTCTTTTATTTCGCAGACTCTCCACATCTTTTACCACCACCTCATCTGGCCAACCTGCTCTTGAGATAAAGACCGCTTTGTCTTTTAAATCAAGCTCTTCCAGAATAGTTAATATCTTATCCATGACCTTGTTTATCTTCATCAAAACAATTGAATCAAAATTTCTTATAATCTCCTTTAATCCCTTCTCTTCATAGGTGGCTGGAATAACCGCAACCTTTTCATCTGCCTCAGCAAGTGGTAAAAGAGTTATACTTGATACCGCATTTATTGAGGTCACTCCAGGTATAACCCTGACTTCAATCTCTGGCAGAACCTTCGTAATCAGAGGAATGAAATAACTGAATGTGCTATAAAACAGCGGGTCTCCGAGGGTAATACACGCTATATCCATTCCTTGTTTCAATTTTTCGCAGATGAGGTTAGCAACGTCTTCTCTGGCCTTTGCCAAAATCTCTTTTTCCTTTGTCATTGGAAGGACAAGTTCTAAAATCTCTTTTCCCTTAATGTCTACTGCCTGCTGAACTATAGATAATGCCTTACTCTCAGCCTCTTCCTTTGATTTTGGAACTGCTATAACTTCAACCTGTTTTAATATCCTCACGGCCTTAAGCGTCAATAGCTCAGGGTCGCCAGGTCCGATGCCGACACCGTAAAGAACACCAGTTCGAAGTTTAGAATCTCTCACGGTTTTTCTCCAACTATGATAAATACCGGATTATGCGCATTAAAAAGACTCTTCTTTGCTACATCTCCCTGCTTTAATCTTGCAGGGATAAGCTTTGTCTTAGCAATATTTACAGAGATGGTTTCAGATGCCCAGCCTATTTTTTTAAAAAAGCCGGCCGCCAATGTCAGGGTCTCAAGGGTTATGGCATTCACAATTATTCTGCCTCCCTGCTTTAGTCTCTTTGCACAAACATCAAGGATTTTAGCAACGTCCTTGCCTCCTCCTCCAATAAACACCGCATCAGGGGCAGCAAGGTTTTTTAAACTATCAGGCGCATTTTTATGGACAATCTCAAGATTGGCGGCATTAAATTTTTTCTTATTTTTCTCAATTTGTTTTACCCGTGCTGCATCCCTTTCAAGGGCAAATACTTTTCCCTGATTTGCGAACATCGCCGCCTCTATGGACAAAGAGCCTGAGCCTGCGCCGATGTCCCAAATGATGCTGTCGGTCTTTAGTTTTAACTTAGATAAGCTGATGACCCGTATTTCTTCCTTCGTAATCATACCTTTTGAGTGGAAGAATGCGGAGTCAGGGATACCGAAAATGCCGTGATGCGTGATGCATGATGCGTGAACGGTATTGTCCTTCTGACTTCTGACTTCTGACCTCTGACTTCTTATCAACACCATCACATTCAGCAGCGAAAATATTTTCTGTGAAATTTCCGCCAATGTCCCTTCCGTGATTTTTTCTTTATCAGTTCCCAAGTCCTCACACACATACACGCGATAATCTTTGATGCCTCTTTCAATCAATGCCTTTGCAATCTTTGAAGGGGTGTTTTCAGGATCGGTAAATATTCCAACCTTATCGTATCTTTGTATCTCATCAATAATATTTTCTATCGCTTTTTTCGCCTGACTCCTGACTCCTGACTCCTGACTCCGCAGGCTAAAGGCTGCGGCTACCCTTCCATGCAAACTCACAAATCTTGCATCATTCCAGTTTTCCTTTATCCTTGCAAATGCCTCTTGCATGGTGCTTATATTGGGGATTATCTCCACAGCTTTCTTGCCAAACTTTTTTATTATAAAATCAGCAATACCAAAAAAATCCGGGTCCCCAGTGGCAAGAATGACAGGCCATTTTTGATTTCCGATTTCCGATTTCCGACTTAGAATCTTTGCAATGTCTTCTAAATTTGAGCCAATAGCTACTTTTTGCCCTTTAAACTCAGGGAAATATGCAAGATGACGTTTGCCGCCGAAAAGAAGGCCGGCACCTTCAATAAGCACAAGCGCCCTCTGCGAAAGACTGGATCTTCCTTCAACCCCTATACCGATTACATAAATCATAACCTAACAACAACCTCTTCATTGTATCCAACTAAGATGCATGCTATCTTTACCGTGCTATCAACCATTTTCCTTGCATTATCCCTTACGCTCTCACAAACCATTCTGAAAACACTTTCCAAGTTTTCTTCCTTTAAGATAAAAAACACCTGCCGCGCTGTATTGGCATTTCTTATACTTTCGATGACATCTCTCTTTGCGCCGGCATCCTTTGCAAAACTTGCCAAAAATTCCAATTCCACACTGGAATCCGAACAGTGCGTTTCAAAATGCCCTGCTGCAAGCTTGCTGAATTTTCCAAACTGGCCAACAATGGTAATTTTCCTGCATCCCCTGCTTACTGCCTGCAGGGGCAGGCTTGTATCCTGTATCTTGCATCTTGCTTCTTTGAGCGCAAACCCCATATGGTCGCCCACAAGTATAAACGCCTCTTCTGGCAATTTTAATTCCTTTTCCGCAACCTTTTCACTGCTTCTGCCTGTTGAAAATATAATCTCTTTGCACTTTGACGCTATTGCAACATCTATTGCGCAGGTTATGGAATGACGATAGGCAGACAAAGAAAGAGGCTCAACAATACCAGTTGTCCCTAAAATAGATATCCCGCCGATTATTCCAAGACGGGCATTCATGGTTTTTTTTGCTATTTCTTCGCCATCAGGCACAGAGAGCATCAGGCTGAGGGCTGAAGTTTTTATGCTTAAATCTTGCATCTTACATCTTGAATCTTGCATCGCCTCTCTTATTGCTTCCTCTATCATCTTCCTCGGAACGGGGTTTATGGCAGGCTCACCAACAGGTATAGCAAGGCCAGGTTTTGTTACTATGCCAATGCCTTTGCCGCCGAATACCGTGAACTGTGAACTGTGAACGACAAACTGAAAGGCCTTTGTAAAATTTGCAATTTGAAATTTGAAATTTGAAATTGCCGAAGTGAATACTTCGGCCATAATCTCTGCCCCATTCGTCGCATCTGGATCATCGCCTGCATCTTTTATTACAGAGGCAATTGCCCTATCTTTTTTTATCTCGCACCTGTAAATGGAAAGGATAACCTTCTTACCAACAGGCAGACTTATTTCAACGTCTCTAACCTTTATCTTAGTAAAAAAAGCAATGGCCGCTGCCTTTGCTGCAGCGGCCGCACAAGCGCCAGTTGTATAACCTTTTCTCAGGCTCTTTTTGCGTTTACTTTCCACAATATTCCTAAGATACACCCCATGATAACAGATAGAACAAAACCTTGAATAGACTGAATCGTGATAAGATGATATCTCTCAGGTTCAACTGATGAGAGCATGGCGCCTCCAATTCTAAGTATCAACCACAGCGCCACAGAGAGTAAGACAGCGTTTAATACGACACTTTTAAAAGGCAACCACCTTTGCAGCAAACCTAAAAAGCCGCTGATAACAATCCCAAATACAGCCCCTCCTACGGCAAAACTAATCATATTATAAAGAAGGCTTTCTTCAAAGGGAAACACTCCACTGACAGCATTAATAGCTATCGCAGCCCATCCCCACAACACCCCTACAATAGCGCCAAGAATTACATTTTTCCCCAAATCAACATACTGCATAGGCACCTCCGTTTTTACCCCTCACCCTGCCCTCTCCCGCAAGGGGAGAGGGAGATGATTTGTTTTTCCTGATCCCTGAACCCTAGCCCCTAACCCCTGTAGTTTAGTGGCACGGCATTCCAATAGTATGCCTGAAATCATGAAATGCGTCATGCACGCCTGAGGCAACGGACTCCATGCCATAGGCAATGACTACCATTGCACATGCAACTGCCACTATCACAAGCGCTGGCAATAGTGCCCTCAACAAACCCTGTTCATTTCGTATTACTTTTTCCATAACCCTTGACCTCCTTTTTGGTTTTTAGTTTTCCTTTTGCTTAACCTTTGCCGAAAATAGTTTTCATAACACCCCTCTAACCCCCTCTTGCCTTGAGACTGTGTCATAATCCTCTTTTTGTCATTGCGAGCGACCGAAGGGAGCGTGGCAATCCGACCCGAAAGGTCGTTGCGAGGGCAAAGCCCGTGGCAATCTCGAGAGTTCCCTATCCGCCTCAGGCGGATCGGGACAAGGCTTCGGTCGCTGCGCTCCCTCGCAATGACATTATGACACAGCCCCCTTAAGAGGGGGGACTTGCTTCCCCTCTTGGGACAAGAGGGGATTGAGGGGAGTTAGCCTAATTTTCATCCCCTCCGCCAAAGGCGGATGAGCCAAAGGCTCGTGTGGGTTTGTCCCGAAAATACAAAAATACCTCAAATCCCCCCTTACCCCCCTTCCCCGATAAAATCATTCGAGGACAAGTTTCTAAAGGGGGGATGGGGGGATTATTTTCATCCCCCTTTGTCTACCTGTGCCGACACGGCAGACAGGTGATCCTAAAGCTCATGAGCGTTTCATATTTATACAACTCTAAAAGAATGTTTGAAACCTTATACCATATATAAATAATTTTGTCGCATTTGGGTCGCCGCCAGGATTCATTACATACTGTATATCTGGTGAAATATGAAACCCCTTTGACTGGGGGGCATCAGCAACTGCCCAGTTATAATAAAGCTCCATATAATGCTCTGCCTCTGGTTCAAAATCAGGCGAAGAACTTTTCTTATAATCCTTATAGTCCTTACCCATAAGGGTCACACCGTAACCAAGCCCTATAACATCATTCGGTCTGCTGAATGCCTCTCCTGTAATATTTAAACCACCGCCTATGAATCTATCAAACTGAGCAACCTTTTTCCGCTGCACGCCTCCCATAAGCCATATGCCTACTGTGTCGGTTATATACTGGTCAATATTCAGACCAATGCCTTTATTCTGAGCCTCTAAAAGGGCATTATCAGTCGGGTTAGCTGTATTAGTTAAACTGTCGCGTCCCTGTCTATTCCAGTAATAGAGCCTGTAATTTCCTTCTTTCCCAAAAGGTTTCAATTTAAAACCTACCTCTCCCATAACAAATGGTTTGTCAAACATATCAACATAATCACCATTGCCTTCAAATGCGCCTATTGTTATATCCATATATTCTAAAGGACTGTAAGTCAGCCTTATGCCAGGGCTAAAAAAATCTGTTGACCCTCCAAATTCAACAGAAGGATTATGTATAAACAGATTAGCAAGAAACTGCGTCCTTTCATTATCCGCAAACTCATTGGCATCAAAGTATCCTGTGATATCCAGTTGGCCTAAAGTAAGGATGAGATTAGAATAGACATCGTGTTCGTAGTAAAACTGCGTAACATGGAGCTGGTCATTATTAAAAGACTCCACATCACCATTTGGACCTGAGGCATTGCCATTGGGCGAAGTAAAAAATGTAGGCAGATTCTGTAGCCCTGCACCTCTTTCAAAATCAAACACAACCACAGCCCTGCCGTTGTTACCAACTGAAGACTCCATTGCAATATCAGCTGATATCGCGCCTGCGCCCTTTTGGTTGGTATTTTTATGATGCATTACCCCCTGGGCTGTTATGGTAAGCCCACCGCCAATTTTGAGGCCGTAAATGCTATGAATTGGATGCAATTTATGTCCACGTTCGTCAATCACATCAGTCTCATCAAGGCGCATTTCAATATCTTCAATCCTCTTTTTTAGCTCATCCAATTCGCTGCTGGATTTCACCTTCTCCTCTGCCCAGACACACTGACCAAAAGACAAGAGGAGCATTCCCAAAAACGCAGAAAATATTTTTCTCACGCATCCCTCCTTTTTATTTTTGAAAATGATTACCGTTTTTATGCGCCTCTGTCAAGGCCTTTATTCTCAATGTTCATCGTGCCGTGCAAATGGTCCATGGCTGTGGATATGAACAATATCTCCATGTCTGTGGGTATGCTCATGGATTATATTGACCCGCAAAAGCATATCTTTATCTCTTAAAATCTCCGCCGGTTTGCCATCTGATACAATGTTGTGTTCCTCGCTTAATACCACTACCCTACCAGCCAAATCCTCAACAATACTAAGGTCATGAGTCGCCATTATAACAGTCTTTTTCAATCTCCTGAGTTCATCTAAGAGTTCAAATAGCCAGACCTGAGTCCTTGGGTCAAGACCATTGGTAGGTTCATCCAAAAGTAGTATGTCCGGGTTCAAAGAGAGGACAGAACCTATGGCTACCTTCTTTTTTTCACCGCCACTCAAGTGATGCGGTTGCCTGTCCTTTAATGGACGAATATCCAGCATATCAAGCACATCCTCAACGCGCTGTTTGACCTCATCCTTTGGTATATCTAACTGTATCGGACCAAATGCAATCTCATCCCATACTGTTGGACAGAATATCTGCAAATCAGCCTCTTGAAATACAAAACCCACCTTGCTGCGAAAGAATGCAGCAAATTCACTACTGAGCGTATCCTGAGTTAAAGGCCTGCCAAGCGCTGTTACACTCCCTTCAGATGGAAATGCAAGACCAGCCATTATTTTTAACAGCGTTGACTTGCCGCTGCCATTAGCGCCGAGGATAGCAAGACTCTCGCCACTCTGAATCTGCATGGTTATACCTTTTAGACCAATATGTCTATTGTCATAATAATAATGAACCTTTTCTATATTGAATAATGGTTCGGGCATATTAAAAACAGTTTTAGGTTAAGGCCGGAGCTAAGAAGGTGGAATTTCTCAACCTTATCCTTGGCCTCAACCTCTTGCCTATAATTGAACCGCCAAAAGCAATACAAATATTGCAAACCCTATCCACACATAATCGCGCCCCCTCATCTCAAAAACACTCACGGTTTTTACCTCCCCTGTAAACCCACGGGCTGTCATAGCAAGATATGTCCCCTCTGCCAGCTGCATGGACCTTTCCATGATAAACCACATCCTTGAGGCCAGCCAACCTTGTCCTTCTTTTAATGTTAATGGCTTTATAGTCCGTGCCTTCCTTGCCAGATGGCTATCTTCAGCAACCTTTAGTAATACTATTATATATCTGAATGTCATGGAAAGGGCTGTAATAAAAAATCTTGGAATAGGGAAACTCTGCAATGCCCTGAAAATATCCGGATATCCTGTGGTAAGCAAGGAAAGTGATAATAAAGAAACCATCAACATAACTCTTAACAAAAGTAGCGAAACGCCTTCCAGACCCTCTTTAGATATATACAGATTAAAATCATCCATCCTCAATATTTCTAAGACAACTGTTCCAGGTGTAATAAAACTAAATACGGCTGGAAAAATAAGAAAGAGTGTAAATATAAGCATGGGCAAAACCCTTTTAAGCAGGACATTTATACTTATTTGCGAGGCTATTGTAATCACCAACACTGTTGCCAATAACATCATCATTGATACAACACTCGTAAGGATTGCGCTCGATAGTATAAGCAGCCCGATACCAAAAAGTCTTGCCCTCGGATCAATTGCCTGCAACAGACCATTTTTATTTGAAGGAATATCAGGCTCCAAAACCTCTTTTAAAAAAGCCGTGATTGCCTCTAAATTCTTTTCAATAAACCCTCTACCTTTGCCAACAGCGCAGGATGGACAGAAGTCCTCTCCCGTCTTTTCAATCCAGTGTGGAATCTTTACCCCGTTAGAAGCTCCCACAATTCCCTCCCAAAGAGATACAATCTTTAAGGCTTATTGCAAATAACAAACCTGAAGTCATACCCCAAAAATCAATGTCTATTTTTGGGTCATATATAAAGTGTCTGTTGCCAAAATCTGCTTTCGTAGCGAAAATCGCAGATTTGGGTCGAGGCAAGGAAAAGAGCGCAGGCAATTTTGGACCAAGGCAACCATGTTGCCGTTGCTTTTTACGCCGACACGGTCGGCTTGCTCCATACCACTTTGACGAAGCCACAGACCCAAAGATGCGATTTGTAGCAGAAATGAGATTTGGGCAACAGACCCTAAACTTTTAACGACGTTTATTCTCTTTTCCATAGCCTACCCACCAAAAATATTGCAAGCACAATCACTACACTGCCGACGGTAGCAGAGATGATGTAGCCTAAGGCTGATTTAATCGGGCTGTCAAAACCAGAAATTGCATAACCAGGCAAAACACTTGTCCACAACCCTTCCAATTTTTGAAACCCTTCTGGTATATATCCAAGTATGGACTTTAGTTCCTCCGACGCCCACTCACCCCATGCAGTGCCCTGCGCCAATAATCCAAGGGGCGCAAGTATTATCAATATTATTAATCCTATCCAAAGTGGCTTTAATGGATTTGATGCAGGCTTGTATAACATAGCCTCATTGGTTTTTAGCACATAAGAAACAACCATAGCAGTGCCTATCCCCTCAATTAGACCAAAAAACAGAAGATGACTTAATGCCATTGCAGGGATAGTAATTGAAAGCGGGTAAGGGGCGTATAAGGGTCTTCCCTCAGGAGATATGGCTATAATCGGCTGTATCCCCAGTTCAATAGCTGCAGCTAATGCGCTCATATTTATTGATACATAACCAGCAATAAATAATGCAATCCATCTCCTTTTATAACTCGGATTGCCAACTGTTATGGTCTGATAAATGTAATAACCGGCAAAAGACATAATGAACGCAAAATTAAAACAATTAGCGCCGAGGGTGGTAATACCTCCGTCGCCGAATAACAATGCCTGAATGGTAAGGGCAATAGATACAGCCACTACTGCTGCCCATGGCCCAAGCACGCAAGCTGCAACAACGCCGCCTACCATATGTCCTGTTGAGCCGCCAGGGATAGGTATGTTGAACATCATTATGACGAATGTGAACGCAGCGCTCAGTGCGAGCAGCGGTATCTGTTTTGCGTGCAATGTCTTTTGAGCCCTTCTGGCTGATAGATACCAAATAGGCGACATCGCTGCATACAAGACACCACATGTGCTTGGACTGAGATAACCGTCAGGGATGTGCATGTCATTAGTTTATGAGAGATTAGCGAATTAGCGATTAGAAAAATCCAATTTGCTAATTCGCTGATTCTCTAATTCGCTAATTCTCCTTATTTCTGCCATCATCAACAGCGCATTCACAATCGCCACTGCCACTGTGCTGCCGCCTTTTCTGCCTTTAATTGAGATATACGGCACGTCAAGTTTCATCAGCTCATCTTTTGATTCTTCTGCGCCGACAAAACCAACAGGAACGCCGATAACAAGGGCTGGCCTTGCATTACCATCTTTAATCATTCTTACCAATTCAATCAAAGCAGTTGGCGCATTGCCGATAGCAACAATACTGTTATCAAGAAAGGGTAAAGCCTTCCGCATTCCAGCAGCGGTCTTTGTCATACTATTCTTCTGCGCCTCAGCTCTAACATCTTTATCTGCAACAAAGCATCTAATCTCCCCGCCAAATTTACCAAGTCTTTCTCTGCTGATTCCAACCTCTGCCATTTTTACATCAACAATTATATCAGCGCCTTTTGAAATTGCATCTATGCCCGTCTCAATTGCGCCATTGCCGAACCTGACCAAATCTGCATATTCAAAGTCTGCTGTTGTATGGATTAATCGTTTGACAATCGGCAACTCCACTGCATTAAACCTTGATTCATCAAGCTGCTCGCCTATAAGACGGAAGCTTTCTGCCTCGATTGGATGCTGGCTTGGAGGCTGGGAATGGGAGAATGGGCGAATCGGTGAGTCGGTGAATGGGTTTGTTTCTTTCTCCGCTTCTCCGTTTCTCCGCTTCTCCGTTTCAGCTTCTGAACTCCGAACTGATTTTATTCTCTCCACCGCAATCTCCACCAGTTTTTCATGATACCCAAGATGCGGCGCAAGGATAAACTCAAGATTGTGATATTTCTTTTTTGCAGTCTCTATCTCGAATGGAAGATCTTTAGTAACATGGGCGCCCATATAAAGAAAATAGGGATGAACAATTATCTTTTGAACGTCCTGCTCTGCCAAAATATCCACAGCCTCTGCAAAATTGGGATGCTCAAATTGTAGAAAAGCCGATTGGACAATATCATAACCGCCTTTTATCCTGACAGCCTCTGCAACCTCCCTCAGAGTATTGTTTGCCTTTTTGACAGAACTGCCATGGCCGAGGATAAGAATGGCTGTGAGTCGTGAATTGTGAGTTATAAGTGTCATTTGACATACCTGGGACAGATTTAAAATCTGTCCCACAGAGGCAAAATAAAAATCCCCAGCCCTCGATTTAGAGAGGCTGGGGATTAACATAAATACCATTAATCCTCACCTTCTTTACCCTAACACCAAAAATTTTGGCGTAGGGTTTACCATCGAAGACTGATGTGAGGCATACCCAGGCAGGTCTCCTGACTTACGGTTCTTCCTACTCTCTGACGCCTTCCCAGTAAGAACTAGTGGCTTAGGTGCAGATTTCGTCACCGTTCACAGTGGCGGGTCCGTGAGGGATTCTCACCCTCTTCCCTATTCTACCCCGATGGCACTCTACGCGTGCAGATTCAACACAGGGGTCACCTGGATACAATATTCAATTACCCAAAAATAGACATTGATTTTTGGGGAATTACGACTGTATCTTTAACTTAAATGATTGTCTGTGTCAAGGATAATTCGGGCTGACTTCCTATATTTTGAACAAAGATTTTCTGTCAATTATTGTGCTGACTATTTTCAGCAGTATAGCGTGCTTGAGCATCTCAGTACCTGCTCTGCCCTTGTTCCGCTCCTGTAAACAGTTATGCCTTTACAGCCGAGTTCATATGCCAAAAGGTATGCCTTCTTAACATCTTTAGAAGTTGCGCCTGGTGGAAAATTTATAGTCTTGCTTACAGCATTGTCTGTATGCTTCTGAAAAACCGCCTGCATCCTGACATGCCCTTCAGGTGGTATCTGGAAGGCAGTTACAAATATCTTCTTTATGGCATCAGGCCCATCCTTTCTCTCCATAATACTTCCGCCTTTTGCTATAAAGTCCATCAGCTCATCACTGTAGAAGCCTTCTTCTTTTGCTATTTCAGGCAGCAGGGGATGAAGCTCTGGCAGCTGAATGCCATTGAGCACCTGACGGGTATAGCTCAGAGAATATATTGGTTCTATACCGCTGGAACATCCGGCAATAATGCTCAACGTGCCTGTTGGCGCGACAGTGGTTGTTGTAGCGTTTCTTATTGGTTTAATACCTGGTTTATCAAATATACTGCCTTTAATATTTGGAAATGCCCCCCGCTCCTCTGCTAATTCCCTTGAAGCCTCCCACGCAACACCTTTTATAAACTGCATGAGGCCTTCTCCAATCTTCTGCGCCTTTTCAGAATCATAGGAAACCCTCAGCATTACGAGCATATCTGCAAAACCCATGACGCCAAGCCCTATCTTACGATTTCCCTTTGCCATGCGCTCTATATCCGGCAAAGGGTATTTATTCATGTCTATGACATTATCCAGAAATCGTATGCCGAGCCTTACCATCCTTTCAAGTTTTTTATAATCAATCTCATAGCGGGGTTCAGTGGTCGGGGTTCGGGGGTCAGTATTTTCTAAGCCCTGAACCCTGCCCCCTGTCTTTTTCAGCATCTTTGAAAGATTTATAGAGCCGAGATTACATGGCTCATAGGGAAGGAGCGGCTGCTCTCCGCACGGATTTGTCGCCTCCATTAAACCGATGTGCGGGGTTGGATTTGCCTGATTTATCCTGTCTATAAAAAGCACGCCAGGCTCTCCTGTCTTCCATGCAGATTCTACAATCAGGTCAAATACCTCCCGCGCCTTTGCATGGCGGATAATCTCATTTGTCCTGGGATTTATCAGAGGATATTCCTTGTCTTCTTCCACTGCCTTCATAAATGCGTCAGTAACTGCAACTGATATATTAAAGTTAGTAAGCTCCAGGGGGTCATTTTTCACAGTTATAAAATCAATGATATCCGGGTGGTCAACCCTTAGCACCCCCATATTCGCCCCTCTTCTGGTGCCGCCCTGTTTTATGACCTCGGTTGCTGTATTAAAGACCTTCATAAAGGATACAGGGCCGCTGGCTGCCCCGCTTGTTGAACCGACCATATCGTCCTTTGGCCTGAGCCTGCTGAATGAAAAACCTGTACCCCCGCCAGACTGATGGATTAGAGCGGTTTCCTTCACTGCATCAAATATAGATTCAAGGGAATCTTCTACAGGCAGGACAAAACATGCAGCTAACTGCTGGAGTCTTCTGCCTGCATTCATCAGGGTTGGCGAATTGGGGAGAAATTCAAGATTTGCCATTGCCTCAAAAAAATCATTTCCTATCTTTTTTACATCAGCATTCGGATTATAAAGGGTCTCTGCCTGTGCGATATTCTGGCTCACCCTCCTGAACATCTCCTCAGGGGTCTCTATGACAACACCCTTCTTATCCTTCTTGAGATAACGTCTTTGAAGCACAACAAGAGCATTTTCCGTTAAAGTAAGCGGCATTTTTTTCCCATGACAATTGATTACGCAGATTTTAAAAATCAGCTAATATTACTAATCAGTCCATAATAGTATAGACATTGTAGACCCTCGATAAGGTTACGGAGTATTGCTGGAGCGGAATTGTGGATGTGTGCAACTGCACGATAAACGTAAGTGGCAAACGCTCCACTTTACACGCAACGTGAGCGAAGCTAAAGGACTGCAAGCACACAGACACCTGGAGCGGAAGCAATGCTCCGTAACCTTAACCTCAGACCAGACCTGTTACAATGTAAATTCTATTATGAGACCCTTAATAAAATATGTCTATACAATTATGGACTCCCTTATAACTAAATCCTAATTTCTAAATTCTAAACAAATTCAACCCCTGATAGATTCAATCAGGGGCAAATATTCCAAACTATCTTTTTGAGGTTTTAGCAATTGGAACATTTGAATCTGTTTCAGATTTCGATATTCGTATTTTGAATTTGCATTATCGTATCTCTATTATAGCCTCTTCTTTCTCAACCCTGTGCGGGGGTGATGGGCTGTGGCTAGGATAACCCACAGGCACTATTGCCACAGGCCGGAGGTTAGAGGGTATATCCAATACCTTTGCGACACCCTCTTCATGAAATGCGCCAACCCAGACACTGCCGAGACCCAGAGAACAGGCTACGAGCATCATATTTTCAATGGCACATGCCACATCCTGCAAACAGTAAAGCTCCTCACCCCTCTCGCCATAATGCCTCCCAATTAACAAATCCGCACATGCAACCACTACAAGAGGCGCTTGCGCTATAAATGTCTGGTGAAAGGCTGCGTCAACAATCCGCTTCTTTGTATCATTATTGAATACAAAATAGAAGCGTCTGCTCTGGAGATTCCCTGCGCTCGGCGCCCAGATCAAGGCATCCTTTAATGCCTCAATAGCCTCCTGAGGGATTTCCTTATTCAAAAAACGTCTAATGCTTCTTCGATTTTTAATGGCAGTGAGGACATCCATAATAAATTCAGTTGTTAGTGATTAGTCATTAGTGATTAGAAAAAACAATACGGTTATGTTATCCCTAACATTTCTTCACCTTGTCATCACGAGAGACGAAGTCCCGAAGCAATCTCAAAGCAAGATTCCTGCCTCCCCCTGTCCCCCTCGAGGCCGTGTCATATCCACTTTTTGTCATTGCGAGCGACTGAAGGGAGCGTGGCAATCTCTTGTTTTTCATAAGTTCCAGATTGCTTCTGTCGCTACGCTCCCTCGCAATGACGATAGCGACACAGCCCCCTCGTTGGGGGGATAAAGAGGGCGGCGAGAATGACAAAAACAAAAAGTTGTTTATAGGACAGCAAACTAACAGGCCGGCTATCCATTGTTTTTGCCCAATTCTATCAGGATATTAGGGGATGTGCAACTACATTACCACCACAAGTACATACTCCCACTACTATAGGCTTGTAACCTATGCAAGTAATATGCTATTTTTATATCCCTTTTTATATAATCATTGGAAAGACGAGCCAAAGAAAAAAGAGACCTCTTGAAAACAGAAATTTTGCAACGGAGAGAATACACATTAAAGCTCCTCCTTTACTCGCAACATACATCTTGCTGCTCATCATTACCTTTTTATTAAGCATTGCTGTTTATAATAGAAACTTTGTCTGGAAGAGTGAAATAACATTATGGGAGGATGTAGCGAGGAAGAGCCCTGATAAGGCGAGGGTATATAATGCGCTTGGCCTCGTCTATGAAAACCTTAGGAAAATAGATATAGCTATAGAACGATACAACAAAGCAGTAATGCTTAAACAAAACTATCCAGAGGCTCATATGAATCTTGGTAATGTTTATAGAGATATTGGTAAAATAGACAAAGCCGCAGAGGAATATAAAATAGTTTTTAGACTTAGCCCAAACTATCCAGAAGTTCATATTAATCTTGGGAATGTATATCATGATCAAGGTCGACTGGATGATGCCATAAAAGAATTTATGGCGGCACTAAAGCTAAAACCAGACTACCCGGAGGCCCATAATAATATTGCGGTCATCTATTACAAACAAGGACGACTTGATGATGCCGTAAAAGAATATATGGCAGCACTAAAACTAAAACCAGAATACCCAGAGGCTCATAATAATATTGCTGCCATCTACTACAAACAAGGTCGACTGGATGATGCCATAAAAGAATATATGGCAGCATTAAAACTAAAAACAGACTATCCAGATGCCCGTTTCAACCTTGGTGTTATTTATAAAGAAAAAGGCTTAATTAAGGAAGCAATAGAAGAATTTCAAAAGACATTAAAGGTAAAACCAGACCATGAAAATGCACGTATGATGTTGGAATCTCTTTCTCAATAGGGAAGTTGAAACAGAAAAGAAATGGGTAGGATATTGCCTGCTCCCACCCATTTCTAATAATAAGGTTCTATTTTGCTATGGCGCTGGAGCCAACGAGCCGTCTGACTTTACATTAAACTGCCCCACCCCTGTTGTGCCGATAATAGTGTCATAAACATTAAAACTGATATTGGGTGTACTAGAGGAAATATCATACATACCATTAGAAATACCATTCATGGTCACTGTATTTTCTCGTATAATAGGTGAAGATGCATAGGTGTAAATTCCATCATAGCCATTCCCTTTGATAAGATTTTCTGCAATAAAAGAGGATGAAGATGTGCTGTTACTGATTCCAAAGCCACTATTATTAGTGATAGAATTTCTTGTAATTAATGGCGATGAAAACTGACTTACAATACCATGAGTATTTTCTGTTATAATACTCTCTGCAATTGTATATAATGAGTTATACTCATAAATTCCATAGAATCAGCCCTTAATTGTTAAGCCTATTATGCTGACATTGTTGAGATTCGCCAAGGTGATGGTAGTGTCTGGGTTGGAAGGAGATATTTTGTCTACGATGTCTTCAAGTCTGACCATAGTTTATAATTTAACACGCGTATTGATGTGTTTGCAATAAAGGCATGAAAATGCATGCACCATTGTAATTGTTTTAGTGCTGTGTTAAATTGCATATCATCATACGGAGTCATGGAACTTGGGCAAGGCGAGCAAAAGAAAAAAAAGAGGTTTTGAAAATAGAGATGCACAAGGGTCTGACTTTGGAGAGGTAGTTTTACCTTCCATCTTTACACGATACGGCTTCCTTCTTGCCCTTTTCCTCATAACCATAACAGCCTTTCTCATCTATTCCAATACCTTTGCATCTCCTTTCCACTTTGATGACGAACCCAATATTGTAGAAAACTATAAATCGAGAGACCTATCCAACTTCTGGCCTCCATCTGGCACAAGATACATTGGGTTCTTATCATTTGCCATTAATTATCACTTTGGCAGTCTCAATGTCTTTGGCTATCACCTTGTTAATATCATCATCCATATCATAAACAGTCTCTTGGTCTGGTGGCTTGTTGTCCTTACTTTCAGAACACCTGTAATGGAGAGGGCAAATATAAACCCTCAATTGAAATATTTTATACCTATTACAGCAAGTTTACTCTTCGTATCCCACCCTATCCAGACACAGGCGGTTACATACATAGTCCAGAGGTTCGCCTCCCTCGCAACACTTTTTTATCTTTTGTCTCTTACACTCTATATAAAGGCAAAACTACAGACAATACAAGTCGAGGCTAAGGATGAGAATAAGTTTTTCTCAACCTCAACCTTAACCTTTTATCTTCTTTCTCTCATCTCTGCCATCCTTGCCATGAAGACAAAGGAGATTGCCTTTACCCTGCCGTTTGTTGTTCTTTTATATGAGTTTATGTTCTTTACCCCCCACCCTTCCCGAGCCTTCGGGACAGAGGGAGGGGGCATTGCGATTGGAATGAAGCAATCCCTTTTCGTTAAAAGAATCCTCTATCTCATCCCCCTTCTCTTAACCCTTTTCATCATCCCCTTAAGCCTTATTGGCACAGATAAACCAGTTGGTGACATGATAGGTGAATTAAGAGAGGCAGCACAGGAGACAGAGGAAATCTCAAGGGGTGTATATCTCTTAACACAATTTAAGGTTATCGTTACCTATATAAGGCTTTTGTTTTTACCCATAAACCAGAATTTAGATTACGATTACCCTTTGTCTCATTCCCTTTTTGAGCCGCAAACATTTGCTTCTTTTCTTTTCCTTTCAGCCATATTTGCATTTACGGTTTATCTTTTTATACGGTCAAGGAAAACGGACAACAGACACGGCCTTTTGATTTCCTTCGGCATCCTCTGGTTCTTTATCACCTTATCTGTTGAATCATCCATTATCCCAATACGAGATGTAATATTTGAGCATCGGCTTTATCTGCCGAGTATTGGGGCAGTCATTGCATTTAGCGCTGCTGTGTTTTATGGAGTTAGCTATACAAAAAAGAATTTAGTGATTAAAACCTCTCTTTTACTTACAACCTGCGTCTTGCTCCTTGTAACTGCTTTTCCTTTGGGCGTTACTGCTTACAAGAGGAATTTTGTGTGGAAGGATGAGGTTACGCTCTGGGAGGATGTGGTGAGGAAGAGCCCGAATAAGGCGAGGGGGTATAATAATTTGGGAGGCATCTATTACACTAGGCAACGCATAAACGAGGCTCAAACCGAGTATGAATTAGCATTGAGATTAAACCCCGACTATGCTGAAGCACATTATAATTTCGGCGTCCTTTATGAGGGTCAAGGCCGTGTTAATGATGCTATAAGGCTATATAAAGAAGCTTTAAGATTGAAACCTAATTATATAAAAGCCCATAATAATCTTGGAGTTGTATATTACAAAACAGGTCAGATAGATGAAGCCATAAAAGAATACTTAATCGTACTGAGACTTAAACCTTCCTATGTCATAACCCTTAACAATCTCGGCCTTGCGTATAGCCGCAAAGGCAGATTAGATGAGGCTATTAGGGAGTATGAAACTGCCTTAAACTTTCAACCAGATTATGCAGAAGCCTATTATAACCTTGGAAATGCCTATTATTACCAAGGCAAAATGGATGAGGCTATCAAGGAATATATAACGGCATTAAGACTTAAACCTGACTATGCAGATGCTTATAATAATCTCGGTAGTGCCTATGCAAGAAAAGAGATGTTCGAAATGGCTATCCAAGAATTTAGAATGGCATTGGATTTTAAACCAGACTATGTAGCTGCCCATTTAAACTTAGGATTAACCTATCAAAAAATGGGATTAAGAAATGAGGCAGTAACAGAATTTAAAGAGGTGTTAAAAATACAACCAGACTATATAGAAGTTCAAAAAATCCTTGAATCTCTTTCCAGATGATTAATCTTCCAAAAGCCCGTCAGAAAAAAGACAGGCAGGGAAACCCTGCCTGTCTTTCCGATACGCCAATTTATGGTGCTGGTGCAGGGTCGCCGTTGGACTTCACATTATACTGCCCCACACCTGTTGTGCTGTTAATAGTGTCATACACATTAAAACTTATGTTGGGGGTGCTGTAAATCTCTACCTCGATATCGAAACCATTGCCGGTAATCTTGTTGTGGATGATTGTCGGTGAGGATGCATAATTCATGGAAATTCCATCTAAGCTATGCCCAGTGATAGTATTATCAGTAATCATGGGCGATGACTCTTGTATGGTAATCCCGAAGTAACTATTCGCAGTGATCGTATTCCCACTGATTATAGGATTGGAGGAGTAAGCGTTAACAATCCCATTAAGATTCGAAGTAATAATATTTCTACTAATTGTAGGTGAGGAAGAAGAAATATTCAAAATCCCGTGATAGCTATTCCCCTTGATGGTATTTTCACTAATCATAGGCGAAGAAGAAGTATTTAGAATTCCATATCCACCCCCTGTAATACTAAAACCAGAAATAGTTACATTGGTGAGGGTATCTATCGTGATAACATGGTTTGATGTAGACGGCGACTGTATCGTCGTCACATCCCTCCCCGCACCTTGCAGGTGGATATAGCTTTTCATGGTTATATTTTCCACATAGGTCCCTGGCATTACCTTGATTAAATAAGGATTGTCAGCGCTCGGAGTGATAGAATCAATAGCAGCCTGAATAGTTGTAAAATCCCCGCCACTCTTTGCAACTACGACAACATTTGCATATTTCTTCTGGTACACTGTATCGTGGTTATGATCGCCTGCAGCCACAGTGTCTGGGGCTGTTCCAATATTAAGCTTAGTGGTTGATATCGGCCCAGTTATCTTTGTATCTGTTACAGCGCCATCAGAAATCTTTGGCGTTGTGACTGCCCCGTCTAAAATCTTTGTATTTGTTACAGCTCCATCAACAATCTTTCCATTCGTCACTGCACCTGTGCCAAGTTTTGGCTCTGTGACAGCACCATCAGCTATATCAGAAGTGCCAATCTGGCCATCCTGAATTTCAAATGAGTTAATGCAAGGATTTTTGCATGCCACATCTGTTGCAGCAGCAGCAGCCATAGCATCTTTTACTCCTAAAGTCACGCAGAAGATAAATGCACTCAATAAAACAAGAATCTTGTTTTTCATAATCCTTTCCTCCTTTGTTTTTTAAAAGATTTTTTTAAATCAAACTCTCACACTACAACTTATTAGGGAGTCCATAATAGAATATACATATTTTAAATAGACTCAATTGAACCAAAATCCCATACGGTGTCATTCCCGCAATCTTTAAGCGGGAATCCAGCGTCTTTATTATGTTTTAGCCAGTATTGCAAAGACACTGGATGCCCGATAGAAACATTCGGGCATGACAGATTTATCTTTGGCCATGTTGTTACTATTATGGACAGATTAGCATATCCGCTTCACCTCCTTTCCTTTGTAAATTAACCTGCCAAAAGTGCAGGGCTTCTTGAAAATGAAAGACTTACCTGCTGCTTTACCACAAGGTCTCTACTACAGGTTTTAGGTAGCGTTGGGGTTTATCCCCAACGATTTTTGTTGCCCATAAAGGGCAACGCTACAGACGTCATTCATCCTCGTCCACAAAGCCTGTCCTGAACTTGCTTCAGGAACGGGGTGTTCTAACAAGTTTCGTAAATATACTATCAGGAAGTCGCGGATGCCTTCCTCTCTTATAAATTGAGTATTTATAGGCTCGAAACTGGTTGGTTGGTTGGTTGGTTGTGCATGATATGTGCCATTGCATACAACTCACATCAAAGAAGTGCTCATTATATATCCTAAAGGTGATGGTAATGTCAATTGCTTTTTAGCCTGTCGTTCTGTGTCTATGCAACAATATAGCAATCAATAAAACAATATGATATAAAGCCTTTTATTATGCTCCGCATCGTAACATGCACAAAGACCGGTGAATTTAAAGAGCCTACTGTTGAAAGGCTTCCGGAACTCCTTTCAGACAAAAACAGCATCACATGGGTAGACCTCTATAACCCAACAGACAGCGAGGCTAACATACTTGCCGATGTCTTTAAATTCCATCCCCTCGCTGTAGAGGACTGCCTGGCTACAGTTCCCAACCCAAAGATTGATGACTATGGCGAGTATCTCTACATAGTAATCCACGGTATCAATGCAGAAGCCCTAAAAAAGGATGAGCTTGAAACCCATGACCTGGATATCTTTCTTGGAAAGAATTATCTTGTCACATTTCACAAGGGCTACTTCCGGAGCATTGAATCTGTCATGGAGAGGTCAAAAAAGAACTGCTCCCTCATGCAGAATGATCCGGAATTCCTCATGCATAAGATTATAGATACGCTGGTTGACAACTATCTGCCAATCATTGATGACCTTGGAGAAAAGGTAGATGAATTGGAAAAAGAGATTTTTAAAAAGGCAAATCATAAGGTGCTCAACAAGCTCTTTGCCTTAAAAAAGGATATTCTCTATCTAAGACGAATTATCCATCCCCAAAGAGAGATACTGCGTAATATCGCCAGCGGTGAGCATAAGCAGATATGTTTTGAGTGCAGTCTGCACTTTAAAGATGTATATGACCATCTCTTTATGATATCAGAACTTATAGAATCGTATCGCGACACCATGAGCAGCGCAATGGAGGCATATCTTTCTGTTGTTTCCAATCGGCTTAATGAGGTGATGAAGGTCTTGACCATTATTGCAACTATCATTATGCCTCTCACTCTGATAACTGGTATCTTTGGAATGAATTTTGATTATATCCCACTTTTAAAATCACCATACGGTTTTTCTGCCACAATGGGAATAATGGGGATTATCTCCATTGTCATGCTCTGGTTCTTTAAGAGAAAAGGGTGGTGGTAATAAAACCGTCAGTAGCACGCAGTGGTCAGAAAAGATAAAAAATTCATGCTCAGAAAAAAACAACAGAGACAAAATTTTTCTTTGACAAACCTTTTTCTACCTGCAATAATTGCCCTGCTATAATGACAGGCAACAAAGAAATAAAGGTATGATTGTCGCAAATAAAAAAATCAAACTCACACCCTTAAATCAGATACACAAAGACCTCAATGCAAAGCTGATTTCATTTGCGGGCTGGGAGATGCCTGTGCAGTATACTGGCGTAATAGATGAGCACCTTGCTGTGCGGAAAAGCGCCGGTCTTTTTGATGTAAGCCACATGGGTGAAATAGAGGTGTCTGGACCAAAGGCTACAGATGCGGTTCAGGATATGACAACAAACGATGCATCCAAGCTCAAGGATGGCCATGTGCAGTATACTCTTTTATGCTATCCTGATGGCGGGGTTGTTGACGATGTTCTGCTCTATAAATTCAGCAACACAAAATATATGTTTTGCGTTAATGCCGCAAACACAGAGAAGGATTATATTTGGATAAAAGAGCATGTCGGCCATAACGTAGCTGTAAGAAATTTGAGCGATTTTTTCGGACAAATTGCTATTCAGGGTCCTTTATCTCAACCGATATTACAAAATGCTTGCAATCTTGATTTATCTTTAATAAGGTATTATCATTTCAAAGAAGGAAATATCGCTGATGCGAATGCGATTATTTCAAGGACAGGTTATACAGGCGAAGATGGTTTTGAAATATATGCGCCCTGGGATAAGACTGCAAATATCTGGCATGAGCTGATGGAGAGAGGAAGCAAATTTGGCATAAAACCTGTCGGTCTTGGAGCAAGAGACACTTTAAGGCTGGAGATGGGGTTTCCGCTGTATGGAAATGAGCTTAATGACGCCACAACCCCGCTTGAGGCCGGCATTGACAGATTTGTAAAACTGAATAAACGTTATTTTATCGGAATAGATGCATTGAAAAAACAAGCGCAAATGGGGATAAATAAGAGGATTGTGGGCTTTGAAATGATTGGCGCAGGCATACCGCGAAGCCACTACAAAATCTTTGATAAGGCCAGATTAGTTGGCGAAATAACAAGCGGAACATTATCCCCATCTCTTGGCAAGGCCATTGGAATGGGTTATGTAAAAACAGAATTATCGTCAGTTGGAACTAAACTTGATATAGAGATAAGGAAAAAGAATATAACGGCAAGAATTGTGAAAGTCCCGTTTTATACGAGGACAGTAGCTCAGGCAGCAGTAAACCCATCTTAGCACCGTAAAAAATCAATGTCTTTTTTTTGGGGTAAGGATAGACTATATAAATAGAGGAAAGGAGAAGGAGTTATGGAGTTTCCAAAGGATTTAAAATACACCAAGGAGCATGAATGGGTGCGAATAGAAAGCAATATCGTCACCGTGGGGATTACAGACTATGCCCAGGATTCGCTTGGTGATGTTGTGTACCTCGAACTACCTGAGGAGGGGGCAACTGTAACAAAGGATGAAACCTTTGGCGTGGTTGAGTCTGTCAAGGCAGTATCTGACCTTTTTTCGCCAATCAGTGGAACGGTCATTGAAGTCAACGATGCCCTGGTCGATAACCCTGAAGTTATCAATGATGACCCGTATGGGGATGCATGGATGTTGAAAGTAGAAATGAGCAATTCTGGAGAACTGAAAGATCTGCTTACAGCAGATGAATACAAAAAGTATGTGGAAGAGGAGAAGTAATCATTGCAAAATGCAAATTGCAGAATGTAGAATTAAATACGCTTTTTTTATTTTGCAATTTAAAATTTGCATTTTTCAATGGAGCGAAACGACATGCCCTACATTCCCCATACTGAAAAAGATGTCCAGGAGATGCTCAAGGCTATTGGCGCTGCATCTGTAGAAGACCTGTTTAATATAATTCCAGAAAACCTGAAAGCAAAAAAGCCATTAATTCTGCCATCTCCCATTTCTGAGCAAGAATTATTGCAGGAGATGGTAGCCCTCAGCAAAAAAAATGCTGCGGTTATTGACTATATCTCCTTTCTCGGCGCAGGCGCTTACCATCATTACACACCAAGCATTGTAAGCCATCTGGTATCACGCTCAGAATTTTATACAGCATATACCCCTTATCAGCCTGAGATTAGCCAGGGCACATTACAGTCAATATTTGAATACCAGACCCTTATATGTCAGCTTACCGGCATGGAGGTTGCTAACGCATCTATGTATGACGGCGCATCTGCAACTGCTGAGGCGGTCTTAATGGCAATGAGGCTTAATAACAGGTCAAAGGTCATTTTATCTTCTGCACTCCATCCAGAATATCGCGAGGTAGTCGATACATATCTTTATAAAAATTATGACAAGATAAGGGAAATTCTCTACTGCACAGAAACAGGTAGAACTCTGCCAGAGGCAATAGAAAAATTGCTGGATAAAGACACCTCCTGTGTTGTTATTCAACAGCCGAATTTCTTCGGCTCAATTGAAGACATCAAAACCATATCAGAGGTTGTTCATAAAAATAACAGCATCCTGATTGTTGCCATTGCAGAGCCCATATCCCTCGGCCTTCTAAAACCACCGGGAGAACTCGGCGCAGATATCGTCATAGGCGAAGGACAGGCATTTGGGAATGGCCTCAATTTTGGCGGGCCCTATCTGGGATTTTTTGCGACGCTGGAAAAATATTTACGTCAGATGCCAGGAAGGCTTGTTGGAGAGACTATTGATAAGAATGGAAAACGCGGCTATGTGCTTACCATGGCTACAAGGGAACAACATATCCGGAGGGAAAAGGCCACATCCAATATCTGCACAAATGAAGGACTCTGCGCTCTATCAGCAGCCATTTATCTCTCTGCCCTCGGAAAGAATGGCTTGATGGAGATAGCAAGGCTCAATCTTTCCAAGACGCAATATCTGAAAAATAGGCTTAAAGATATAAAGGGCGTAAAACTGGCATTCAGAGCACCTACATTTAATGAATTTGTAATAGAACTTGAAAAAGAACCAGATGATATATTAAAGGCGCTTTTGAAAAAGGGTATCATTGCAGGACTTCCGTTAAAGAGATTCTATTCAGAGCTTTCAAAACATATACTGATTTGCGTAACTGAGATGAATACAAAGGAGCAGATGGATGAGTTGGTGGAGGGGATAGAGAAGGTAAGTTAATACAAACGCAATAAATAAAGTGACATATACGAGCGCAAGAAATGGCTTTAGACAAGGCAGACGACGAGGCACGCTAAGCGTGCCGAGGAAAACCGCAGGCATCCTCCCCCTTTATCCCCCTCTGGAGGGGGAGGCTGTGTCATAATGTCATTGCGAGGGAGCGCAGCGACCGAAGCAATCTGCAACTTATTGAAAAACAAGAGATTGCCACGCTCCTTTCGGTCGCTCGCAATGACAAAAAGAGGATTATGACACAGCCTCGGGGACAGGGGGAGGATGTCGAGGATTTTCCGAGGAGTCCAACGCAGTATAATGACATTTATTGCGTTCGTATTAGATAAAGACAGTGGCATAGCCCACCTTACAAAAATCAGACAAAGGATAAAATCGCAATGGACGAACCTTTAATTTTTGAAAAAAGCGCAGACAAAAGAAAAGGCGTATCAATAGCAAAATCAGATGTCCCTGAAATTAGCCCTCAGGATGTCATCTCAAAAGAATTTTTAAGGGATGATATAAAGGGATTCCCGGAGGTATCCGAGATTGATACTGCCCGACATTGGACAAGGCTTTCTCAGTGGAACTTTGGCGTTGATTCCGGTTTTTATCCTCTCGGCTCATGCACCATGAAATATAATCCAAAGATAAATGAAGATGTTGCAAGGCTTGCAGGATTTTCTAAGGCCCATCCATACCAGTCTGATGAGCTCAGCCAGGGGGCATTGCAGCTTATGTATGAGCTGGAAGGTTTTTTATGCGAGATAAGCGGCATGGATGCGGTAACGCTTCAACCTGCTGCAGGCGCACACGGCGAACTCTGCGGCATGTTGATGATAGCTCAATATTTTGAGGAAAAGGGCAAACCGAGAAAAAAGGTAATTATACCGGATACTGCCCATGGCACAAATCCAGCAAGCTCGCACCTCGCCGGCTTTTCTGTCGTACCAGTAAAAGAGGAAAATGGCGGCGTGATAACACCAAGTGCAGTAGCTTCAGTCATGGATGAAGATACAGCAGCCCTGATGCTCACCAATCCCAACACCCTCGGTCTTTTTGAGAAGCATATAAAAGAGATTGCAAACATAGTCCACAAAAAAGGCGGATTTATCTATTGCGACGGCGCAAATCTGAATGCGCTCATGGGTATCGCAAAGCTTGGAGATATGGGTGTTGATGTTATCCAGTTTAATCTGCACAAGACATTTTCAACCCCGCACGGCGGAGGCGGGCCTGGAAGCGGTCCAGTCGGCGTTAAGAAAGCGCTTGAGCCGTATTTGCCGAAACCGAGGATAATAAAGAAAGGAAAGAGATTTAGCTTTGATTATCAGAGGCCAAAGAGCATCGGAAAGCTTCGGGCATTTTATGGAAATTTTGGTATTATGCTAAGGGCATACTGTTATATAAAGATAATGGGCGCTGATGGCCTTAAAAAGGCGAGCGAGATGGCGGTTTTGAATGCAAATTATATAAAGGAGAAGTTAAAAGGCCACTACCACCTCCCTTATGACCAGACCTGCATGCACGAATGCGTATTCTCTGACAAGTTTCAAGCTGAAAAAGATGTTCATACTTTAGATATTGCGAAAAGACTGATGGACTATGGCTTCCACCCTCCAACCATCTATTTCCCGCTCATCGTGTCAGGCGCAATCATGACTGAGCCGACAGAGACAGAGACAAAAGAGACCCTTGATAATTTTATTGATGCAATGATTCAGATTGCAAAAGAGGCAAGAGAAAATCCGGATATCGTAAAGAATGCGCCGCATACTACAAGGGTCAGCAGGCTCGACGAGGCAAGGGCAGCAAGAAATCCGGTGTTGAGGTGGAAAGGGTAAGCGACATTCGTCGAATTGCAAATTGAAAAATGCAAAGTGCAAAATGAGATAAACAATTAAAATTTTGCATTTTAGAATTTACAATTTGCATTTTGTAATCTCGCGAAGCGAGTAAGGAGGTTTTTATGGACAGAAACTTGGCCATCGAGGTTGTTAGGGTTACAGAGGCTGCGGCATTAGCCAGCGCGAGGCTTATGGGAAGAGGCGATGAAAAGGCTGCTGACCAGGCCGCAGTGGATGCGATGAGAAAGGCATTGAATTCAATAAGGATGAAAGGCACAGTGGTCATCGGAGAGGGCGAGCGAGACGAAGCCCCAATGCTTTATATTGGGGAAAAAGTTGGGCGTGGAGACGGCAACTCAGATGAGATAGATATTGCATTGGACCCCCTGGAAGGAACTACAATTACAGCAACAGGCGGGCCAAATGCTTTATCAGTTATAGCTATTGCCCAGAAGGGAAATTTTCTTCACGCGCCAGACACCTATATGGAAAAGATTGCTGTTGGGCCAGAGGCAAAAGGGTCTATTAACCTGAGTAAAACGCCAACCGAAAATCTGCGCAATATTGCAGATTGCAAGAAGGTGAATGTAGAAGACCTTGCTGTTATAATCCTCAACAGGCCAAGACACAAAGAACTCATAGAGGAGGTAAGAAAGGCAGGCGCACGGATAAAGCTTATACCTGACGGCGATGTATCAGCAGCTATTGCAACAGCAAAAGAAGAAAGTGGAGTTGATGTGCTCATGGGCATCGGCGGCGCTCCAGAAGGCGTAATTGCTGCGGCTGCGCTCAGATGCGTTGGCGGCGATATGCAGGGAAGACTCAAACCAAGAAATGATGATGAAGCAGCGCGGGCAAAAAAAATGGGTGTAAAAGATATAAACAAAGTTTATAAAATAGATGAGCTGGCAGCAGGCGATGTGATGTTTGCAGCAACTGGCGTTACTGATGGTGATTTTCTCCGCGGCGTTAGATTTTTTGGCGGTGGTGCAGAAACGCACTCTGTTGTAATGAGGTCTAAGACAAGGACAATCCGGTATATAACTGCGACACACCATTTTAAACATAAGCCGAGTTATTAAGGCGCAAAAATGAAAAGTAAAAAAAACCTATCATTTTCTTATTTTCTCATTTTCTCATTTTTTTATTTTCTTATTTCATATTTGAACCTATTCATTCTTTTATCCCCGGTACATGCCGCAGAAGGCAGCGAATTATATCAATACTGGTGCAGTCAGTGCCATGGTATTGAAGGCAGAGGCGATGGAGTGAATTCTACGCCGGATATGTTGGTAAACCCAAGAGACCACACTGACGCTGCATATATGTCCTCAAGGACAGATATACAGTTGGAGGAGGTAATTCGAGGGGGTGGGGCAAGTGTCAGCAAATCTGCCATTATGCCTGCGTGGGAAGCCACCCTTACCCGTGACGAAATAAAGGCCCTTGTCTCTTATCTCAGACAAATCTGCAAATGCCAGTTTGAAGGTGTTATCTCTGATGAAAAACTTAGAAAGATTGTTCCTGATTTTAGATAAAAATAGAAATACGGCTAAAGGCAAACAGGTTGACAGGAGACTTTTTGGCCTGAAACCCTTTATCTTTATATTCACTTTCATCGCATATATCTTATATAATGTCAGTGCATTTGCTGATACATGCAGAGATTGCCATACAAATCCAAAATATAAAAAGGAAGATATAGTTAGGTTGAAAGAATGTCTTGCCTGCCATGGCAGCGCTGGTCATCCGTATAAACAGAAATCCGGTATAGCCGAGGCAGCAGAAATACAAACGCCGCTGAGTCCTATGATTTCAGGCCAATCCAACGCACCGGATTTGAAAGGCATGATATTAGTCCCTGAGGGAGAGTTTGTCATGGGGACAGACGACAGACTCAGGGATGAAAAACCAGAGCATGTAGTATATATAAAAGCCTTTTATATAGATAAGTTTGAAGTGACAAATGAAGACTATAAAAAATTTACTGACAGCACTGGTTACCCTGCCCCAAATAATTGGGAAGACAACAATTATCCCGTAGGAAAGGGAAAACACCCTGTTATATATATAAGCTGGCCTGAAGCAAAGGCATACTGCTCATGGCCAGGTAAAAGGCTCCCAAGAGAAGTTGAATGGGAAAAGGCTGCCCGCGGAACAGATGCGCGGATATATCCATGGGGCAATAAATGGGATTTGAATAAATCCAATAATCCATTGAGGGGGCATGAAGGAACAATGCCTGTGGGCTCATTTGAAAATGGCAAGAGCCCTTACGGCCTCTACGATATGAGCGGAAATGTCTGGGAATGGGTGGATGACTATTATTTTTCTCACCCCGGCTCAGATTATGTAAGCCCTGAATTTGGCAAAAAATATAGATTATTAAAAGGCGGCTCATGGTGGGATTGCATGTTCTATGGCTGCGGCATATCTGCACCGACCTTTAATCGGTCATTTTTTGACGCATCTACAAAGAATGATAGTTTTGGTTTTAGATGCGCTGCTGATGCAAAATAAAAGAGTAAGATTAAGTTAGAGACTGAGGTTAAGAATAAGATTTAAAAGATTTCTCAACCTAAACCTTAACCTCAACCTTAAAATGGATGTGCTTAATCGGAGGTAACGATGCTACATAAAAGAAAAGTCTTCCTATACTCGCTTGCCTTTATTTTTTTACTCTCCTGTTCCAGAGAAAGGGCGCCAAAAATAGAAGGCATGGTTTTTATCCCTTCAGGAGAGTTTATCATGGGTAGCGAAGATGTGGATACAGAAGGACTCGCAAAAGAGTTCGGTGAAAGAAGGGGACGGTATTATGAAGATGAAGGACCTGTGAGGAAGGTATTTCTCAAAGGCTTTTATATTGATAAATATGAGGTAACCAACAGACAGTATAAGGCATTTGTTGATGCAACAGGTTATCCGCCACCGCAAACATGGGGAAAAGGTAGGTATGCAGAAGGAAAGGATAACGACCCTGTAAACAATGTAACATGGTTTGACGCCCATACATACTGCACATGGGCTGGCAAAAGACTGCCTTTTGAGGAAGAGTGGGAAAAGGCTGCCAGAGGGCCCAATGGAAATAAATATCCCTGGGGCAACGAATATGATGAACAAAAGGCAAATCTGAATAAAGGGGACACATCGCCTGTAGGAAGTTATAAGAGCGACAAAAGCTACTATGGCGTATATGACATGGGCGGAAATGTCATGGAATGGATAGATGCGTGGTATGAACCATATCCGGGAAACAAAATAGAAAACAAAGATTATGGCACACAGTATCGAATATTGCGCGGTGGTTCAGGAAGCGTAACAGGTCATTATGTCATAGGCAAGCTATACGCGCGCTCATCATTCAGACATTATTATCTACCAACCGGGGCTGGAAATGACGGCGGCATACGGTGCGCTAAGTCCTTTGAAAGATAAATGGGTAATGGATTGAATATATCAGTCGTGAAGCTCCACAGCTTTACAGCCGTGGCTCCTCTGGATACGGGGTTTCGTGGAGCGAAACTCAGCGCCGAAAGCCATTCATCCACGGGTTTGCACGCGCGGGCTTCTGGTGCGCGGCTAAATAAGATCTCTACCTTTCTATGGCTGATACTATGTATATCTATCGTATTGGGCTGTCAGAAACAAAAACCGTCTGAAGATATGGTCATAGTACCTGAAGGTGAATTTATTATAGGAAGCAATATTGGAGCAGAAGATGAGAGGCCTGAAAAGAAGATATTCCTCAAGGCATTTCATATAGACAAATTTGAAGTATCGAATGATGCTTACAGACAATTCATTCAAGAAACAAAACACAGGGAACCCAAAAATTGGATGGCCTATGGTTATAAAGAGGAAGAAAAGGATTATCCAGTAATCTTCGTAGATTACAATGATGCATTAGAATATTGCAAATGGCGCGGCAAACGGTTGCCAACAGAAGAAGAATGGGAAAAGGCTGCGCGCGGCATAGATGGACGCATATATCCATGGGGTAATGAATTTAAAGATAGCAAGGCAAACACCAGCCTTTCAGGCATAGTAGGTGCGATAAAGACAGGAATGTATGAAGATGGTAAAAGTCCGTATGGCCTCTATGATACGGCTGGAAATGTCTGGGAATGGACTGCATCCAATTATAGTGAAAACCGAAAGGTTGTAAAGGGCGGCTCATGGGGTTTAAGCCACAGGTTTGCCAGGACATTTAGCCGTGTGGGATATAAACCTGATACAAGGATAAATAATCTTGGTTTCAGGTGCGCAAAGGATGCATAAGGTGTCAGTTTAAAAATGTCTAATTTCCGGGGGCCAGCAGTGGGCCAGGTCGGCCAGGGGCCAGGGGGCCAGGTCTACTTTATGGGGCCAGGGGGTCAGGTCTACTTTATTGTCATTTATCTACTCTCCCTACTCTCCCTCTCGTTTCATAATCCTGCTCACAGAAGTAAAATACATGCCCAGATAATCAGCAATCTCACGCTGCCTGTATCCATATTTTTCCACAGCCTCTATTATCTTTTTGTTTCTCTTGCCCTTATCCCTCAAAATCCCCTCAGGGAAAATCTTTTCGAGCGATGGCCGGTTCGCATACCGCTGGCTCTTCGGAATGTCGGGTATGTCCTTACGTTTTCTGAGATGTTCTATGAGACTATCCACAAATTTATCTTCTCCAAGTATAGTCTGCCCCTTCAGGTCTGTCCAGATTGTTTCTTTCCCGATTCCCCCCTTCACGAATTGTCGGTATTCTTTCTCAGCCTTCTCCCTTGTCTTGCTTAATTGACCGAGTATCCAGTCTCGGGTAAGGCAAAGATGGGGATTTTCTCTTCCAGAGGTAGCTCGGTAACTGCTCCATTTCCAGTCTCCGGGCTCTTCTACCACCCTTGCTCGAACAGGGTTTAGAACAACATATCTGCAGACTTCAAGGAGGTGGCTGTCTTTCTCGATAAGAATGGCTTTGTATCTCCCCTGAAACAGGTGGCCTGTTCTCCTGTGCCGTCTGTTGAATGTCTGGGTATAGACGCCGTTTAACTGCCTCATGCCTATGGAAAGGTTGCCATCCGGGGTCTCTATGAGAAGGTGATAGTGATTATCCATGAGGCAGTAGGCATGGCAGAGCCAGTTGTAGCGTTTATTGACTTGAGCAAGGGCTTTTAGGAATGTCTCCCGGTCGGAGTCGTCTTTGAATACAGCTTTCTTTTCATTGCCGCGCGATGTGATGTGGTAAACTGCACCTGCGTATTCTATGCGTAATGGGCGGGACATGGGAAATATGTAGCACAATCAATCGGCGATGTCAAGAAAGTAGACCTGACCCTATACATCGAAAGTAGACCTGACCCTATACATCGTAAATTGTCAGTTGAAAAATGTCTAATTTCTAAATCCCAATTTCTAATAAAATGTCCAATGCTGAAATGTCTAATTTTGTCGGTCTATTGCCCAAATAAAAAATGTCATTCCCGAACGTCTTTATCGGGAATCCAGTTCTTTTAAATTCAATAAATTCCTGGATTCCCGCTTTCGCGGGAATGACGCTTTGATAGTCTTTTTCAAGAAAATCACATTTGGGCAGCAACCCCTTGTCATTTGGCATTTGAAATTTTATTGGGAATTAGAAATTGGAACGTAGAAATTTTAACCCGCTCCGGGACTCTCTAACGCTGCACCTTTAATTCGTGCCACCTCTCTCCCCACATGCTTCACCAGTTTATCCAGCCCCTCCCCTGTTGCAGCAGATATGCCAAAAGCAGTCAAGCCATTTGCCTTGAAAAATTTAAGCAGTTTTGGAAGCCCTTTTCTTGCCTCAGTAATATCAATTTTATTCAGCGCGACAATCTGAGGTCTTTTTGCCATATCAGGATTAAAGGCCTTAAGTTCTCTATTTACTATTTCAAAGTCTGATATAGGGTCTCGTTGTGTCTGAGGCGAGATATCTATAAGATGAATAAACAGACTTGTCCTTTCAATATGCTTTATGAATTTTATACCCAGTCCCTTGCCTTTATGTGCGCCTTCTATAAGGCCTGGTATATCTGCAACAACAAAATCCTGATGTTCTCCAAACCTTACAACCCCAAGATGAGGCTGTAGTGTTGTAAAGGGGTAATCTGCTATTTTAGGCTTTGCAGCAGATATATGTGATATGAGGGTAGATTTGCCTGCATTTGGGAAACCGATTATCCCTACATCTGCAAGAAGCTTTAATTCCAGATAAAGCCACTTTTCTTCACCCTTTTCCCCAGGCTGGGCAAATTTTGGGGCTTGTCTTGTTGAAGTGGCAAAAAAGGCATTGCCTTTTCCTCCCCTTCCACTTTTTGCTATGGTAATGCTCTGGCCTGGTTTGATTAAATCAGCTATTATCTCTCCGGTTTCTGGGTCTTTTATGACCGTGCCTACAGGGACATGAATTATTATATCCTGCCCATCTTTGCCTGCGCGATTATTACCCTGGCCGTGATCTCCCCTCTCAGCGTCATAATGACGCTTATATTTAAAATCCAAAAGACTTGTAAGACTCTGGACAGCCACAATAGAAACATCTCCACCTTTGCCGCCCTCGCCGCCATCTGGCCCACCTCTCGGAATATACTTCTCCCTCCGAAAGCTTATACACCCCCTGCCTCCATCGCCAGCCTTAACAAATATCTTTGCCTCATCAATAAATTTCACCTAAAAATCTCCATCCTGTAATTGCGAGCAAACAGCGAAAGAATCTCGCTTTTTGAGATTGCTTCGGTCTCCTCACTCCCTCGCAATGGCATTTTCATCTTTCTTAGTGTCTCTTGGAGACATGACATTTTCATATATAAAAAAATAAAAAAGCGAGAGACAGCACAATAAATCGTGAATCCCTCGCCTTAAAAATCTGCACGGTACAATAAATCAGGATATGCCTCACAGCACACTACTGCGGTAATATATTAACCTGCTTTTTACTGCCTCTATCCTCAAATTGAACTATGCCCTGAATTTTTGCATAAAGAGTGTAGTCTTTTCCCATTCCCACATTCTGGCCAGGATATATCCTCGTCCCCACCTGGCGGACAAGAATACTTCCAGCAGAAACAATTTGACCTCCATACCGCTTTACACCACGCCTTTGGCCATTACTATCCCTGCCATTTCTTGAACTACCACCCGCTTTTTTATGTGCCATTGTTTCCTCCCTCTTATGCCTTTATATCTTGTATCCTGATACTGGTAAACTCTTGTCTGTGGCCAATCTTCTTATGAAAACCCTTGCGCCTCTTCATCTTAAATGCGATAACCTTCTTGCTCTTATCCTGCTCAAGGACTTCACCGGTAACCTTTGCATTAGTCAGAGTAGGCTGGCCAATCTTCTGCTCTCCATCTCCACCCACCATTAAAATATCCTTAAACTCTATTTTGCTGCCAACGTCTCCAGCCAATCTTTCTACTTTTATAACATCACCTTTTGAGACGGTATACTGTTTCCCGCCAGTTCTTACTATTGCGTACATTATTTTCTCCCTTCCTTATTAACATCAGATATATTAAAAGCTAAAAACCCTGCAATAACTAATTATTTCACTTTGCAGGGTTTAAAATTCAACAAGCTCTACTTTTTAGAAATTATACCTTACAAGATATACTGTCCTTTCTTCCGCCAGCTTATCCCCATATTCATCCTTCACAATATTTGTCTTTATTTCAGGTAAGTTTAAACTGACCTTATCTCCCTCTATCTCAGCCAGCGCCTTTGTAGAACTCGCTAATCCAACTGCAGCGCCTGCAATTATGCCGCCTCCTGCACCAAATGCCACATAGTTCCAGTGGTCTTCAGGCTCCTCTCTGAGAAGCATAAAGCCTAAGCCTATAAGGGCGCCAACAGCACCGCCATACGCAGCATCCACAAAAACATTTTTCATAATTGTTTCATTCTCTGCTGCTTGCCCATATGAAGGAATCACTGGAATAATTAAGGCAGCTGTCAACGCAACGATAATTAATTTTTTGAACATCTATGCCTCCCAAATGGCAGGTAAATTTTTAATAAGTAATAAGGATTTCTATTATACTTAATATTGGTAAAGATTGTCAAGAAAATCTTTGTTTAAATTTTTTTATAAAATTTTTATAAAATTGTGTTGACATAAGTAGATAAAAAAGTTTAATCTATTTGTTTAAAAATTATTGGAAAAAAGGAGGCTTTGATATATGGGGATTAAGAATTATCTTTTTACATCCGAGTCTGTTACCGAGGGGCATCCTGACAAGGTTGCTGACCAAATATCCGATTCAGTTCTTGACGCAATATTAGCGCAAGACCCGAAGAGTAGAGTAGCATGCGAAACACTTGTTACCACAGGTCTGGCGCTTGTAGCAGGAGAGATAACAACAAAGGCTCAGGTAAATTATCCTGAGGTTGTACGAAATACCATAAGGGATATAGGCTACACCGATGCCAGTATAGGTTTTGATGCCCATACCTGCGCTGTCATGGTAACTCTGGATAAACAATCACCTGACATCGCAATGGGCGTTGATACTACCGAAGGCAAAGAGCAGGGCGCTGGAGACCAGGGGCTTATGTTTGGATATGCTTGCAATCATACGCCGGAGCTTATGCCAATGCCCATACACTTTGCGCACAGGATAACACAGAGGCTGGCAGAGGCAAGGAAGAAAGGCGAGCTTAAGTTTCTGAGG